>Ga0307516_10000652_pt1 | contig 46965 bp, 58 predicted proteins | sample 19_EM_MG_FD_203310 | JGI IMG/M metagenome (GOLD analysis project Ga0307516, IMG submission 203310) | Populus trichocarpa ectomycorrhiza microbial communities from riparian zone in the Pacific Northwest, United States - 19_EM | ecosystem: Host-associated > Plants > Roots > Unclassified | place... | reverse complement strand
AGTCTTATCAGCCAATAGAAACAGAGATGGATATCATCCAATCAGAGTAAGAGATAAGGTGTGAAAAGGTAACCATATGGGGAAGTGTCTGATTGGTGTGGTAAACACATGTTAAACATGTGCCCACCCTTGAACTTAAGGGGCTGAGAGGCTGTTCCATAACAATAACACTGTCCACCTCCTCCATGCCCCACTGATGCTCACGCCCAGGAAGGGTTCTCCATCACATCATCTTCCACTACCATTGATGCCAGTGAGGCTTTGCAGACACCCAGTTAAGTACCCCTGACATCTGCTTCCACCACACCCCTTGATGCTCACACCCAGGAAGGACATGCACCCCTCCACACTATTTTTGAAGGTGGCCATGACCTCTTGACTTGCCCTTACTGACATTTTCTTTTCCATTGTTTTTCTTCTTTCCTTTCGTTATGCTAGATGATTGTCTGTATGTATATAGTTGACCGGACCAGTTATGAGGAGTTCAGGACTGGTTCTGGTTGTGACCGGTTCGAGTTGATCGAAAACCAGAGTAGAACATGTAAAACCGGTCATTGCGGTTTCGGTTAAGGTTTTGTTCATTTTCGTGAAGAGTAAGACTGACTTCGGTTCGGTTTTCGTCCAAACGGAATGAAAACCAAACCGAATCGAACTTTACAACACTGACTGTTCCCACACCAGCTAATGCCTGATACTCGGATTCCCTCTCTTCAAATTCCCACTGCTGTTCATCAAGAGCTGCTTGTACCGCTGCAAGCTCCTTCTCATAAAAGTCGTCGCCCATCGATGTTGAAAGCTTGATGAGATCCGAGTACACGATCGGCGAGGCACAAAAATATTGAGACAGCAATCTATTTTAGACACAAACATGGTTACGGTTTAGAAACATAAACATAAATTCTTTCAACTCCGCTCGCTTAACGATTTAGAAAATAATCTATGTTTCTAAATCCTGCGGGAAGTCATCCAATGTGTATAGGCTCGATGCGATGTCACAACATCTGACTAACAATGTCACGTCACGCAAGATGAAACGCGTGCCAATTATGGGGGTACAAAGAAACCTTGGCAAGCAAGGTGATCTATTCCCTTTTTAATCGACGTTTAGAGAAGCCAATCACCGCAGTGTGAGAGCACAAAAATGGCCACAGTCTAGAAATACAAGTAAACACAGATGAACGATTTCGGAAAGTCATCCAATCTATCCTATCCTATCGCGAGATCCAACGGCCACCATTCCTCGATCTGACACCTGGCGTGGTTGGCAGGACATAAATTCGACGGCCCCCTTGTTCGCCCTACTCCTGTCCTCCTGTAGCCTATGGGTCTTTCTGCGCTTGAAGTCGCTGCTGGGATCTCGGCCGTTTGGCTCGTCAAGGTCGTCTTACAGAAATATGTGGCTCTCGCATCGGTTTCTGGCAGCCTCAAGTGAGCACGCCGCTTTTCTTTTCCCAGTTCATTTCGATACTTAGGTCTTCTTGCCCTTCATCTCTTTTCCAGAGTCTGTCCTGGAGGATCGATTTTATGGCAACATCCCCTCAATCTCCCAGCCCTTGTGACGGGTCCCTTCTTCCCACCAAAAGGGTTCATGGGTTATTACCTTGCAAAGTTCTCAGGTCAGGCTGTCCTTTGTTGGCACATATCATCTGATTCATTCCTTTCGTTCCTAGTATATAAGAAATACGGAAGTACCTGTCTGTCCTCCGTCCTCTTCTGGAATGCTCTCCCTGTCTTTTGGATCGCGGACGCGGACGCGATAAAGACCGTGCACTCGTCTCGCGTTGTGTTTTCTAAGGATATTCAAGCTGTGGGTCATTTTGCTTCATCAGTGGGGGATGCAAACGCTGAAATTGGGATTTTTTTTTCCGACGGTATTACAGTATGAATTTTTGGAAATATACGGCCAGAACTTGATCAGTGCGGACGGCGCTGACTGGAAACGGCACCGGTCGGTTGCCAATTCAGCTTTCAACGAAGTGTGTACAAACGTTTCGGACTCCCAATGTTCAAAATAATTGATCACGTTGACCAGGCTAATAACACCCTAGTATGGCGCGAGACTTTTCGTGTCGTCGATGAATGGTTTTCAGAGATTGACTGTGCCATCAAATTAAAACAAACAGCAACTGTTGACCTTCTCAAAGATATCACTCAAGTAAATCCGCTCTCCGTCTCCCTTACCTTCCATCTCTTATTACCAATTAACAGGTCACCCTTCTCATAATCTCATCTGCAGGTTTTGGACGCCGTGCCTCCTGGAAAGACGACACCAATACCGAACCACCCCTAGGTCACAAACGTACTTTCCGACATGCCGTGTCCTCTACCCTAGAGCATATGATCACAAAAGTCCTCATCCCGGATTGGATTCACGACCTCTCCAACAGGGTTTACATTCCCTTCATCTCGCCTCACCTGGCCGAGACTCGAGAAAGCTTTGACTCCCTCCGGATGCACATGTTGGACGTTGTCGGATTGGCACGGGATTGGATCGCAGGTGGCAAGGCGACTCCCATGGACGCAGGTCTTCTCCGGAATTTAGTAGATGCGAATATGTCGAACGAGGAAGGCAAAAGGCATCTTAGTGACGATGAACTTTTATCAGATATATTTGTGCGTCCTTTCGTTCCCCCTTGGAAAAAGCCCGAAACATTGAAAGGAAATTTGGTTTTCCTAGGTCTTCCTTCTGGCAGGCCATGGTATTTGTGCTCGGTGGTATAGACCCAAACGAGAACCTCATTACAAATTCAGAAACCATTGCGCACACCGTCTGTTTCGCGGTTGTACTGTTGGCTCTTCACCCTGGCATTCAAGAACGAGTGTACGAAGAGGCTAGGCAGTTATGGCCCGACTGTCTGCCCTCTGCGGACTCCCCATCGGTTTGTGATCTTCCTCTTTGTTAAGAGCACTACCACTCATCGATGATCCTCGCAGCCCTATAAGGAGGGCATGGCACAGCTGGTAAGTTCTCGCTTGATCTATCTTGTAGAAGATCGTACCTCATCGAGAATCGTGATAGGAATATACGTCTGCTGTCTTTCACGAAACCCTTCGTCTCTTTCCCCCAGGCCCACGTCTAGCAAATCTGATCACCGCAGATACGACTCTGAAAGCTCACCGATTTTCCACAACTCCCGACGGCAAGGTCTGTGATGTTGAGGAATATAACGTTCCCGTGAGAGCAGGCAGTTTGGTGCTTATTGATCTTTTGGCACTTCATCTGAATCGTATGTGCGATCTTTTCCTCTTCAAACCTTCCTCCCTTACTCATTATTTTGTGAAGCGATTTACTGGGGTGATGAGGTCGAAAAGTTTATACCAGAACGGTTTATCGACACCGTGGACTACCGATGGCCCCGCCATGCCTGTAAGGATTCACCTATCACTCCTCGCTATTTCATAGTGTTCAACATTCCCTTAGTCAATGCTTTCTCAGGTGGAGCACGCGGTTGCATCGGACAGCGCTTTGCTCTTACGGAGAGTATCTGCATCCTTGCCCAGATAGCTCGCAAGTACGAAATTTGTATCCCGGAAGGACTGAAGGGCAAGCCGTTTGATGAGCAGAAGGAGATCATGCTCGCCTGGAAACCTCGTGTCACGATGATGCCGATAAATGCGGAGGTTATGCTGCGTCCGCGGAAGTGAACGGTCCTTGTCTTTATGAACAATGCTTTATGTTCTTGATTGATATCCGAACCGAGTTTCTTACACGTGAAATGAGGCACTTCATACGCGGCCTTCAAGTTCAAGTTCAAGTTCGTGTCTGCTTCGCGTTTGATGACGATGCGCCCACTTCGTATTCCCCAGACCTCCGACGTGAAGCACTCCTAGTATTCCTGCCTCCATTCCGGAGATACATAATTTCGACAACGATGAGGCTTTTGCAGATGACGGCGATGGCGATGACACAATTTGTGACCCCACAAGTTAGATACAGGGCGAAGCTCCAGAAAAAAATGCGAAACTTGAAGATACGCGTATGCAACACGGAAAATATCACAATATATACCCTGGCAAGGAGAACCCGCTTCACGTAGACCACAGGCGCGACATTGCTCTTCCCTCTCTTCCCCGGTCCTAACGACCGAGTAGGGTACGCAGCACCACAGCGGCGCCAGAAGGGAAGGCGATCCAGCAACCTCAATCCCACCGCAAGAGCACCACACCAACCTGGAGCGACACATTCCTCCCCTCATTTTCCGATCCTAACGACCGAGTACGGCACCAACCACAACGACGCCTAAAGAGAAAGCGATCATTCCTCCCCTCAGTCCCCGATCCTAACAATCGAGAAGTGTGTCAGACACGCATAGAAAGGGGGCAATCAAGCATCCAGATCCTTAAGAAATACCCGTGAATGTCAAAAGAGCGAGATGCGACGGCCACATACCAAAAAACCAAGAGACGGGCCATGATAACAGCCACGCGCCACCCTGACTGTGACCGATCTCTACCCATCATATGAGGTGGTGGGGGACGAGGCCTTGTCGGCGCCTGGAAACGCGGCAAGCTCCACCAACGCACAACCGGGGAACGAATCCGTGCAAGGGCGGCCGCCGCTATAGCACGCTATGGAAAGAGGTTCTAAGAATCCAGTCGTCGGTTACAGAGTGGACCAACTTACTTGGACTTTATAGACGCAGTACAGGGCCAATGGCCCAAACATGAGCTGGTATAAGAGAGTATTATAAGATACGTCCTCGACAATAATCAAGGCGAAGAATGACTCACAAGCTTGGTCGCGGGGAGTAGATCGATGTATTCCTTCAAGGCAGCTTGTACTGTCGGCATGCCGGTTTCATGCGATAGTTGCAAAGTTCGCAATCTCCGCATGAATACCTGGAGCTGAGGCTCTACAGGATTCGCTCCTAGGTACTAGGTCTGTAGGATTCGGCACTAGGATAGCCACTAGGTTCGTTGGGTACTCAATCACTCTGAGACGGTATGGCCCCACCGCCCCAGCAACAAGAATGACGCCCCGAACGACGATTGCGCACAGGAAATCGACGTCTTCATCGAGACCCCGGGCTCGCCAGTAACGCCACCAACCAGACAAGAGGAACGCAAGAGGGTCAAGGCCAAAGAACAGCGCAACAAAACAATCAGGGTTACCTGTCTGATCCTTCTCCTCCACGCCTTGCGAAGTATCCACCTAGCCACTCGGATATTCAACAAAACGGTATGCACCTTGAGCCAAACGAAGACGAGGATGCCTAGGCCCAAGAAAGCGGCGGTCTTGTATGATCCATCAGATAGGGCGCAGATTCCAAATAGAGTTGGTTCAAGTCGACATTCACGAACATTTTCGACATATTATCCGAGAGGAGTTTAATCCAGAAGTAGTCACATAGCAGGTGGGGAAGTTCGGGTTTTAGAACAGGGAAAAGAAACAAGGCACCAGTGAGCATCAAACAGAGTACGCTGGGGAGTCGTCGGCAGCATCTGGGGAGGCATCTTTGTGAGAAAAAGGGTATTGCAGATCGATAGAGGGAGGCGGTGAGTCACAAGGAGATTCTTGCGGTTTCGTAGTTCACAGCCAGCCTTTGATCTCGTTCAAGCAAGTGAGAACTCGCCTGCTTTGGAACGAGAGAGACTTGAAAACGGAAGAGGGTCGAGAGCGTGTGCGGAATTCCAAAGAAGTTCATCCAATTCCTATGTTGAAGCCAAGATGATACTCTTCGATTCGATCCTAGTAACGTCCACTTGGAAGGGGGTGATGAAAGAGGCGACTAAGAACGTACGAGGTTGAACGGCAAACTCGAGGAGAGCTTCCGATGGCATCGAATAGTGGGGCGACAGTGCGGTGTAGGCTACATGCCTGGCAGAGATAGTTCAGTATTGGCAAATAAACGGGAGAAACCGGTATATAGCAGGGCGAAGAGGGCATAGGCCAGTTTGAAGTGGTGGGAGATAGTGCTGGAGCAGATGGCGACCATCGTTGCTGACTGGAGATAGAAGTAATTATCTTGCTTGACAAGGTCTCTTGCGGGACCATAACCTGTCTAGCTCTATGGCAGACGCCGGATGACATACCCGCCGCCGAGGCGGCTTCCTTGAGTTCCGAGTTCGAATTTACGCAGATGTCTTATATTCTCGTCCAAACCAACGTCGTGATGGCCGTGGATGTTTGTAAGATTTGACTTCCACGTGCCGATGCGCCGTCTATCGTGCTCATCATGCTCGTTTGACACTCCCTCGGAATCTCGGGTGTCCGACGGGGCGCTCGCCCAACTTTTTTCCAGTGGCAGGTCCGTCGTGCTCACTGGGAGTTCCGGTTGTCTAATACCGGTATTATAGGCCTTACCCCAACACCCTTAACGGCCACATCCACACAGCCTGTATTCCCCCCGCCATCACCTCAAAGGCACAGTTCTCGTGCGCTGCCGCGCCTACGAGAAACCCGTCATGCTCTGCTTCACCCTCGACAACTAGATCAGCAGCTCCGAGTTCCTTGCATACCACATTGCCTCCCTCCCCGGCCTCGTTCCCCGCTGCGAAACCTTTGACCTCACCAGCCTCCATACTAAATCCGACAAGTGCGAGCACGATTCATCAGCCTCCCAACCTGCCTGGGACGGCCTCGCATTCACACCAAAGCTCTATGGCTATGCCCCCACCCTCGCGCGATTCACCCTCGGGATTTTCGTGCCACCACCGGTATATCACTTGCCCCTTGCGTTGAGCTCCTTCAGTATGAGCCTGAGGCGTCCCTTCCATGGGTATATCTACTTCCTTCCTCGTCCCCCATATTTCTAACCCTTTGCACTTTTCACGGGCTCACCGCTTTCCCTGGGTTCACTGTCTCCCGTCTCCCGCTTTTCAGTCTTATATCCTCGTCCTGCTCCCAGTCCCACCAGTCCCGGTGATGGCCACGCTCTAGTAGCCGATCCAGTGAAGCGCGCATAGTTGAAGAATAATGTCGAGACCGCCAGCAGATCACAGGACACCGCTTCCGTTCCCGTTACATGTTGGATACTACGACTAGCAATGGCACTCAAGTCCCAAGTATTTTCGACGAACAGTATCCCCTCTCACGAGTCAGTCTTATTAAATATTATCATTTCGAGTTTCGCTAAATATGTAACCTCACAGCGGCTTCATCCCCCTCTCTCTTCTCTCATGGAAGATCTCGAGAGTCGAGATCCATGGCACAAACGTGACTTTCGGCGCCCATGGTTTCCTAGGATACTCCCTCCTCTTTCCCAAGTCTAAAACCACCAATAACTATCTCTACCCTCACATTCAATGGTGATCCATCTGTGGATCCGCGGTGCCCTCGCGCTCCCTTCCCAATCCGCCTTGCGAGAACAGCTCCTTGCGCGACACGGATCCTGGACATCACCTTATGATGAAAGCACGCGTGTACGACACCATTATCAACATCAGCCGCGGTGATCATCCCGGGGTACCGCGGAACAAAACCTTGCTCCTTCTGCCGCTCTACATCACCCCGCGTATGCTGAGCCACATCCTCGGAGAAGATCATCCTCGTTGGGAACGTCGCACATGCCATGCCTCCCGATTCCGGCCAGGGTGTCTCGCATGCCTCCGAAGATGCTGCTGCTATTGCGCTTTTGCTGAAACGTACGAGACCGCTCCGGATCTTACTAGTGCAGAAAGCTTGACGAAGACAGCGAAGACGTGCCCATGCAGCGTGTCTGGAAGATTGTGGATATCACAAAGAGGAGCGGAAATAAGAAGACGCTTAGGGAATACTTGAGGAATTGGGTTGTGAAGGGCAGTATGTGCGTCTTCCGTTTGTTGTACCAAGTTGCTGGGTATATTTAGCTGACCGATTTTTGTGTCCTGGCAGGTAAAATACCGGATGGTTGTCTCCCTTATCATCCATCTCTTATAACCCATTAAAAGGTCACCCTCCTCATAATATCATCTGCCGGTTTTGGACGCCGTGCCTCCTGGAAAGACGACAGCAACACCGAACCACCCCTAGGTCACAAACGTGCTTTCCGACATGCCGTATCCTCTACTCTAGAGCATATGATCACAAAGGCCCTCATCTCGGACTGGATTCACGATCTCTCCGACAAGGTTTACGTTCCCTTTATCTCGCCTCACCCGAGACCCGAGAAAGCTTTGACTCCCTCCGGATGCACATGTTGGACGTTGTCAGATTAGCACGGGGTTGGATCGCAGGTGGTAAGGCGACTCCCATGGACGCAGGTCTTCTCCGGAATTTAGTAGAGGCGAATATGTCGAATGAGGAAGGCAAAAGGCATCTTACTGATGATGAATTTTTATCAAATACATTTGTGCGTCCTTTCCTTCCCCTCGGAAAAACACTAAATTTTGAAAGGAGATTTGGTTTCCTAGATTTTCCTTCTGGCAGGCCATGGTATTTGTGCTCGGTGGTATAGACTCAAACGAGATTCTCACTGGAAATTCAGAAACCAGTGCTCACACCCTCTGTTTCGCAATTATACTATTGGCACTTCATCCTGACATTAAAGAACGAGTGTAGGAAGAGGCCAGACAGTTATGGCCGGACGGCCTGCCACTTGTCGACTCCCCATCGGTTTGTGAACTTCCTTTTCGTTGAGAGAAATTATTACTCATCGATGATCCTCGCAGCCGTATAAAGAGGGCATGGCACAACTGGTAAGTGATCTCACTTGATCTACCTCGAAAAGGATCGTACCTCATCGAGAATCGTGATAGGAATATACATCTACCGTCTTTCATGAAACTCTCCGTCTCTTTCGCCCGGCCCCACGTTTAGCAAATCTGATCACCGCAGATACGACTCTGAAAGCTCATCGATTTTTCACAACTCCCGACGGCAAGGTCTGTGACGTCGAGGAATATCAAGTTCCCATAAGAGCAGGCAGTCTGGTGCTCGTCGATATATTGGTGCTCCATATGAATCGTATGTGCGGTTTTTTGCCTCCCTCAAACCTTCCTCATTTGCTCGTTATTGCGAAGCGATCTATTGATTATTTGGGGTGATAAAGTCGCAGAGTTTATACCAGAACGGTTTATCGACACTGTTGACTACCGATGGCCCCGCGATGCCTGTAAGGAATCACCTATCGCTCCTCGCTAACTCATAGTGTTCAACATTCCCTTAGTCAATTCTTTTTCAGGAGGAGCACGGAGTTGCATCGGACAGCGTTTTGCCCTTACGGAGAGTATCTGCATCCTTGCCCAGATAGCCCGCAAGTACGAAATTTGTATCCCGGAAGAACTGAAAGGCAAATCGTTTGAAGAGCAGAAGGAGATCATGCCCTAGAAACCTGCTATCACGATGACGCCGATGAATGCGAGGGTTGTGCTGCGTCCCCGGAAGTGAACGCTCCTTGGCGTATATATCCGAACTGAGTTAACAACGTTCACATAATTGCAACGCCTGGTTTGAAACAAGGACGGTCGCAACTCAAGTTCACTGTTAACTATGGTACCATACAATAGTTACCCCTTCCGTGAACGGTGACGATGAGGGCGGGAGACAATGTGATAAAGAGCGAGATGCGATAGCCACCTCCAAGCAGGCAACAGATCTTTCAATCTAAATTGGGAAACAGACGGGAAGCTGAACCGGAACTTGAAGATGGAGGCACAGGACGAACCCCAAGATTGACCAACTCGGGACGTGTTAGGACAGGCGTTGGTGAGGAAGCAGGGGATGCATGATGCCTTGTTTAAAAGCCACGCCCCACCGCATGACTGTCACTGAGCTTTACCCATCATGGGAGGAGGGCCAGGAGGCTCGGTCTGCGCCTGGAGACGCGATTCTTTTCTCAAGTTCCACCAAAGTCGTCGTTTACCGAGTGGACCGACTTACCCAGAATTCATAGACACAGTACAGGACTGATGGCCGAACATGATGGATTATTATGTGATACGTCCTCGACATTCATCAAAGGGAAAGAATTACTCACAAACTTGGTGGTTGTGGGGAGTAGACCGATGTTTTCCTTCAAGGCAGCTTGATTGTCGGCAGCCAAGTCGTGAAACCGTCATCTCCCCCTCAGCCCGAGGGCTCTCTCCACACGATCATCGATGTTCTCTAGAAATGGATCAATCGCCTTTTCAGTTGCGAGGCTCCGTGGTTTCTTCCCCATTCGTTATCACCTACTATTTACCATGCTGGCGGTCATAGGGTAAAGCAGTATGGGGCATTAAGCCGGTTTAAATGTTGGAACTTGGAAGGTACCTCTTTTCAGAGTTTATTCCCTGGTCGGCGGATCACACAACGGTTCCATCATCACACAGGAACGGTTGATCAGGCAGCATACCATTTGAGCCCATGCGGGCGGTCAGAACGTAAATCAGTATGGGAGAATATTAATTCTATTTGTGACCCCCCTTGAACCCCCCCTTATCTGATGACAAATTCGACTAGAATCGCCGCCTAGGCTCCCTCTCGTTGCGGGAGGAGTCTAGGGCACTTTCTTTGTCTTCGTGTTGCCGAGAGTTTAGTACCTGATTGTGCGGACGAAATCTTGGCGGCCGGAAGGGAATATGGTTTCTGTCGCGGTTAGTTCTTCAAAGGGATGTGAAAGGACCTACTGTTCCCCTCGCGGTGGGCTCCAGATGTGGGACGGGCCCCAGGGTCGTTGGCTGCTCAGTCCCAGACGAAGTCGGAGCGGTCGAAATCGGACATGAGAAGGAGGAAACGAGGATGGGTGGACAAGGTCGTCGTATTCCGTAGATGAGTGGCACGCTGAACAAGAAGGTGGTACAGTAGGCATAAATCGTACGTAATGATGTAGTCGTAATAGAGGACGAAATGGCATGTATATGTAATCTCGTCTACTTCTGGTACTAGTAAGCAGTCAGGGCTGTCCTCCGTCTCCCGTCTCAGCCCGAGGGCACTCTCCGCAAAAGTTCCCTAGCAACAGATAAATTGCTTTTTCATTTGTGGAGGTCCAGGGTCCGTGGTTTCTTCCCCGTTGGTTATCACCAGATCGTCTCGTTCCTTACGCTTCAGGCTCGAGCACCCGACGACGACGGCAGCACCTTCAGAGAGATTTTATCCATTGATAGATCCATCCGTGGTATTTGATAGGTTGTGGGGGGTTGCGAGGATATCATCGGGTGGAATCGGGGGAGCGGCTGCAGTCCGAACGGGGTGGTGGTGCATATCCTGCACTGATGTTGCTTGATGATGGGCCTCACCCAAAACATTGGTACGAGCTGACTGAGCCAATAGCCAGTCCTCTAGAGGGGAAAGTGCACCCCCGGCCGAGGAAACCTTCGTACCGCTGATGGTCTTGAATTCGTAGATCGCGTTGTACGATTCACCGCCCCTAATGAACAACATGTACTGATCAACCGCCGCTTCCGCTTTGCGTGGCCCCATGACCTCCTTGGCTCTCGTACACAACTCCCGGAGCGAGTCGTCCATCTTATTTTTCTCATATGCAGCAATTCGCCTCAGCTGCGCTTTAGCCTCGTCTTCGCTTAACCCCGCAAACTCGGGAAAATGCACGAAATTGATATTCGCGTCGACCATGTCTCGCTGCATGCTTCCATAGTCGTTCCACATACGGCATAAGGTGCTGAGGTGAGTCAAGCAATCCTGCGCAATGAACTTGAGCTCTGGAGTGGGGAATAAATCTGTGGTGCCAGGAGATAGGTAGCAAAAGAACATTGCACCACAGTGGAGCGATGCCAGATGCTCCGCAGATATCGTTCGTACCCATTTCATATACGATGATGGTGGATTGTAAATGGTGTTCAAAGGGAGCTGGGCAGCATAACGCACGCTCTCCTCCACCTGCGTGATCATGGCGAGTAGGTATGCCTTGAATTCTCGTCGATGGTGTGCCTTATCATATGGGGAGGCTTTCTCCAGGACGGGATGATACACAATAAAAGTGATGAACTTGTGTAGGTACCGAAGGATAGTTGGATACGGACTATCGGGAAGTTTCATGTTTGTGATATCAATCTGTTGATTGAGCGCATGGAATAGAGCATCCACGGTCTGGCGGACGAAGGGAAGTGCAGCAGGTCCTTCATCATGAACCATGAAATCAAAGAATTCGTCGGAGTGGAACTGCAAAGAAGAACAAAACCATCGACCTGGGCTCTGTCCCCAATACGCAGGGGCGACTTACGTGGATAAGACTGATACTCATGCAAAAGAAGACGAGTTCGGGACTGGAGTACTGTTTGGTTGAGCTGTTCGCGATCGTCCAGGCAAAGGTCGTATTCTCGGCATAATGTTGTGGCGTCATTCCTTCTCTGCCAAATGTCGATATCTCAAGTAAGGTCGGTAGGTATAGAAACCCCTCAGCAAGATAAGCGATCAGTTGCCAATCTTTGAGATCCCTGTAGATGGGCAACTTGCGGTAGACGCGTAGGGAGGCATTGACCTTCTGGATCGGGACAAAAATGACGCGGTCAATCTCGCCAGTTGTCGATGGATAGCCACGAAGCGGGCCACATGTGGCATGAAGAGCTGCGAGGACATAAGCGTATGAGACGGGGGGGATGCGGTAATTGACTTTTCCAACCCAGATACAAGCTTTATCATTCGTGTCGTTTGTGTCGTGCATGTCCCCCGCGGTCTCTGATAGAAAGCGCCGACCGGACTCAACAGCGGCCTGGATGGTGGGGATCATAATGGAAATGAAGGGAAGGGACGACAAGGACACAAGCGCCAGAAGGGCATACGCAGTCTCTTCACATGAACCCCATGAACCATCGTCGCACTGCGCTTGAAGGACGCGAATGAGGATCTGGAAGAGCGCGACGGGTGTCCTGGTTTGTACAAGGGACATGGGGAAGTCAGGAAAATGACCCTCGTCGAAGAGGAGCAGGAATCTCGTCAAGCTCTGCGCGATCAAGAGAAACGAATATAGCTCCGAAGTGTGCTGTATTGGCATAGTCCATCAGGGATGAGCTGAAGGCAAGATGAAGCACAGAAAACGCACCCATTTATCCTTTATGTTGGTCGTGGTCCAGAAAGTGTCAGTAAGGAATGTAGTGAGTTTCAAAATCGAGGAACGCAAACTGGACGGGTCGCAGTCTCCGGTGACGGAATGTTCAAGGGCTACGAGAAGCGTAGGGAGAACGTTGCATTGGACAGAGATGCTCGGATTCCGTTCGAACGCGTAACACGGGAAATATGACTCCAGTTTGAACTTATCTAGTAGTGGTTTAATGGGGACAGGGAGGCCGAAATGTCGAAGAACTGCTATAGCTCGTGCACTGTCATCTGGATCTGCCAAAACGTCCGGGCCTGCTGCATGTGTGAGTTGATCATTTATGCGGAACAAAAGACTGCAATACCAAATCCTAACACGCCTCCGCCTTCCTCAAGGCCCTGTTGCAAAATTGTCTTTATGGACCCGACGATTTCGGTCTCGACAAGATCAAAGTCAACGCTGCTGTCGAGAAGAGTGCCGACAATCTGTTTGTGGACATATTTAATGGAGATTCATCAGATGCGGCAAAGGCGAAAACTAACCCATGCAATTTCGAAAAATGTCGTGGGCCAAACGTTAGGCACGGATCCGGCAGATCCCTCTGGCCCATTCCGCGACAATACGGTCCTCAAATAAGATTCGCATTCATCATCCCACGCCGAAGCGTTCATGAGATACGCAGCAGTCGCGCTCGGTGACGCCATGAACGAGCCCTTGCGTTTGTGATGAGCGACTTTGTCGAAGTCAATATGCCCGACTAGCCCTTCGAGAGAGTGGAAGAGCGAAGTTCTCCGTTCGTAGATCATCTGTGGTTGGGTTTTCGACAGCTTAACTCGGTGAAGATCCATTAACAAAGATTGCTGAGGGAACGAGAACTCCACTCCATGTTTCGAAAGAGCGTCGAGCAAAGCGGGAACGATAACCTCAAATGCAACATAGTCGGTGGATGAGACGTCCCAGGTGTTGAGTTGAGACGCAAGGAAGACCTCGGCCCTACGGATTGCCTCACTGAGATCGAGGTCTATATCTGTGGCATGGAGCTTCAAAGAAAGCAGGGAGGACGCGGTGTTCAAGATGGCATCTAGAGGAGAGAAGGGATGTGATTCCCAGCCTCCAGAAGGACCTTGATGATCCAAGATGTAATGGAAGGCAGAGGGAAAGAGCCAAGTGTCGTCCTTCGAGACCATAGAGACCCAGGCTGTGTCGTAGATACTCGGACTCATGTGTCCAAACCCGTATCCCGTGCTACAGGATGAGAGGAGCTGGCGCAATAAACGGTTAGCATTCTCGCTCAGGGAAAGTTGGTCAGGCAGCATATTTGCCATGCTGGCGGTCAGAGCATAAAGCAGTATGCGGCATTAAGCCGGTTTATATATTGGGAAGGTACCTCCTTTCAGAAATAATTTTCTCGTCGGCAGATCACAATAAACGGTTCGCATCCTCACACAGGGACACTGGGTCAGGCAAGGTCAGGCAGCATATTTTGGAACCATGCTAGTGGTCAGAACATAAAGCAGAATGGGGTATTCAGCTGTATTCAGTCGGGTTTAAATGTTGGGAAGGTACTTACCTCCTTTCAGAAATTATCCTTGTGCGTTTGAAGGTCTGAAGGGGGCAATAGCAGGTTGAGCAATCGTCCAAAAGTCAGATGGGCTGTCCAAGTTTGGACACGGGATCTAGCGATACGGTGGACGGCCAGAGGGTCAATGCGATTAGTGGATCTGGCAGCACAATCCATAGTATTGACGTCACTACCTCGGTCCAATGCCTTGAGACGGGGTTGTTACCACAAGCAGAAAGCAGGTTGTGGTGCAGACTCCAACCCATCCGACGTTCGTGGCTCGTTCCGAGGATCCCACCACACTACACAGTGCTCTATCTGAATGACCCGATCAATAGGGGGGGTCAGGGTGGCCGATTTTCGCAACTTGACACAAACTCCGAGTCGAAACTAAGTAGTTCGACGGGGTCACATGATATTGATAGCAAACCGCTAAACGAAGCGCCGCAGGCCTTGCTACAGTGGGTAAGGTTTTAAGCCTTAAAGGTGTATTTTTTATACAAAATTGTATGTTAATTGACTATAAATATGTGGAATCGCAAGGTGAGGATTATCTTACCACATTATTCCTGCTACTTACTCCGTAGCAGTAAATGTCGCGGGAAATGGATATTGTCACACAAACTTAAGTGCGCGCGTATTGCAGCGCGCAGAATACCGTGCCTGGATAAGGTTGCTCTGCTTACAAAGATTTCCTTTTGGGATGGGCGTATGTTCGAAAAGAGTCCGGTGTGATGCCATGGTGTAGAATTACCGGAGACTCTCTCTCTATTTTTTCCCCGTAGCCAGGGGCCGTGGGTCCCATCAGAAAATCATGATGCCCACGATAAATAAGTGAGCGAGAATTGCCGATAAGAATAGAAATGGAATTACCGTGGCAATTGTGACATTGAATTTCGTGCGAGATGTGGCTGGAAGAGAAGCTGCCAAAAATAGTGATGGGCGGGTACCAACAGTGATAAGGATACACTCCTGCCGCTGGCCAGTATTTCAGGAGGAAATACCCTTGAGGAAAGAAGAATCCTCTATCTCAAAGGGTATATCCATTAGTAATATCTAAAGTATTTCCTGAAGAAAGACTTTGGGAAATACATTATGCATTTCTTTTGTTTTTTTCAGAGGAAATACTTTATGTTTATCTAAGAGTATTTCCTGATGGAAACGCAAAAAGTATATCCAAAGGAAATAAGTACTCTAGTAAAATTTCCTAATATGGTAATTTAAAAGGGTATTTCTTTTGGATATACTTTTTGCGTTTCTATTAGTAAATACTCTTAGATAAGCAAAAAGTATTTCCTCTGAAAAAACAAAAGAAATGCATAATGTATTTTCCAAGTTTTTCTTCAGGTAATGCATTAGATATTACTAATGGATATACTCTATAAGATAGAAGATTCCTCTTTTCTCAAGAGTATTTTCTCAAAATACTGGCCAGTGGCAGGAGTGATAGGAAACCGGCAACCTCACTCGAGAATTTGTTGTACTTAGCGGCGTGCCCGATCTGATCCGGGTTACCCACTTTGGGATTAAGGTTCCACAGTATTCCGTGCTCTGAACCTCAATTCTGCGGGGGTGCAAGGGGGTGCATCTCAAAACATACGCGTGACCATTTATTTTTTGTATGGTGCGAATCACTTAGTCACCACTACAATGTGACAACCGCATGGGAGCTTTCAATTTTTCATATTTTTTTAGTTGTCTTGGCAAAACACTCTATTTGATGAGAGGAATCGATCCCCAAGACAGAATTTTGATAACGTCAAAACTGAGGGAGTTCAAATTTTCGGCGAAGGTAAGATTGGCCATTACTATATATGGTATATTAGTCATACTCCTAAAACGGAAATTTTCGACGCAGGGCACCGCTAAGCATCAAAGGCCTGCTGCAACAGACTCGCAAACACGACGATGAGACTTATACTTTGTAGAGCTGAAGGCTTTGACCTTCAATTGAGCCTCCCGAGTACCCAAACCCTCCCTGTATGCATCCATCCATCTGTGCATTCTATGCTCCCATTTTCGGATTGTGTCGAGTGCAACAGATTTGATTGCGATTGGCATATTGTTCTTGAGCGTGTCAAAGGACATGTCGCAGTTCTCCCGAAGGTAGCGTTTGACAGCACCCCAAAAGAACTCAATAAAATTGAGTTCACAATGAAACTTCGGGAGGAGAATGCAGAGGTGTCCAGCCGCTTCAATCGTCTCCTGCATTCGCCGGCATGATGTCCTTCTTTTGCGTGCCATTTTTTCTGTCCAAAATGTAATATGTATGATAAAAATCTATCTCCGTGGCCGTCAAAATATTACGTGCATAGACTCTCCCCTGGACTAAGCCGACACTAGGTCCGTCTCCGACCCAAATTGGCCGCTGTACAACTTAGGCAGTGACTGAGTGATTCGCACCATACAATTTAACCGTCATAGAAATCATGTGATGTCGGGACCCCGGACTTGAGACAAATCTACGTCATCGACTCTTGTGATACGCAAAAAGCCCCGCGCAGGACGAGTGCTGTAAACTCGAAAAGTTTCGCCACGAATGTCGCGCACACCTCCAGAAAAAATATCGTTGCTCCACCGTCCGTACTGAACTCGAGAAACTCGACTTTGAAGACGCTGAGTTCAACAAGCAGATGCAGCTGCTGAACAAGCCAACAGAGTCATGCACATGCTAGTAAGTAACCACAGCAATGAAATTCCTTCGCAGCAGTAGTCGTTATATTCATTCAGCGTGCTCAAAAATACACCTTTCCTGTAAGCTTCCGCAGCAGGCCGTGCAGCGCCAGCCGCCCTACCTCCTTGTTCACTGTTCACGGCATCGGATGTGGTCCCACGTACTACTCTCCTCTCGTGACGGCGTTTCCAGCCGTTACTCGTACGATTTCTCGCTTTCTTCCGTCCCGAATGATGAATCCAGCCAGCATGCCCGCTCAGAAGGGGCGAGTCGGATGAGTACAGGGAGTGAGGGCTGGATGCAAGCTCGCTCAGCGGATTACAACCTTTACCAGGATCTATACGCAGAACCTACCTCTCACCCCGCTCTACCCTCCTGTCCTGCCAGTCTCACGGGCGACGTCGAGGTCCAACTGGAGTGTCCATTTCAACCTCAGCGCCATCCGAGGCACTCCCAGTCCAGGAAGATGCTCTTCGTCGCAAGCTATGTTATCTCGTGTATCGTCATCGCTATCCACGGCGCAACAATGTTGATTCTCGTGGAGCATGCGACGTTCGCGGGCGTCGATTGACGGAGATCCTTCGAGATCCTTGTCCTTCTCCTTCCGGTGTTCTCTTGGTACAGGAGGCACCGTGTGGTTGCGTGCGTCATTCGGTCGAGCTCGGTTTACTTGGCAGTTGCCGCAGACCCTGGCTTCTGGGCATTGCACCGCTCACAACACTCCGATTGGCGGCCACCGAGGTTAAAGTTTACATTTGCCATTGTTTGTCATTATGGACTTGAATAAACATGTACAGTACACCATGCCCCGAGGATGAAGCATTGTGTATCGCTTGGAGAGAGCAGCACACGTCGGGTGGATTGTAGTCTGGTTGTGGTGGACTTCCTGTAACGTTTAGAATATAAGAAGTACTTAGAGTACGTTTTAGACATATAGATACTTTACAGAGTATAACTCCGTTTGCTCACGTGCCAAAGTATCCTCTGGTACGGTTACTGGTGCCAGGTGGTCCCGGCTCTTTTGCAAGATCCAACGGACACTCTTCGATCTGACACCTGTCGTGGATGGCACGATATAAATCCAACGGCCGTCTCGTCCGACGACACTATCGTTCCCCTACTACCACCCTCTTATGGGTCTTTCTGTGCTTGAAGTCCTTGCTGGGCTCTCGGTCATTTGGCTCGTCAAGGTCGTCTTACAAAAATATGTGGCCCTCACCTCAGTTTCTGATAGCCTTAAGTGAGCATTCCGCTTCTCTTTCCTAGTTGATTTAGATGCTCAGGTCTTTTTGCCCTTCATCTCCTTTCCAGAGTCTGCCCCGGAAGGTCGATTTTATGGCAACATCCCTTTAATCTCTTCGCTTTGGTAACGGGTCCCTTCTTCCCACCAAAAAGGCTCATGGGTTATTACCTTGCCAAGTTTTCAGGTCTGTCTGTCCTTTGTTGGCGCATATACCTGAATCCTGATTCATTCTTTTTCGTTGCTAGTGTACAAGAAATACGGAAGTACTTGTCTGTCCTCCGTCGTTTTCTGGAATGCTCTACCTGTCTTTTGGATCTCGGACGCAGATGCGATAAAGACCGTGCACTCGTCTCGTGTTGTGTTTTCTAAGGATACTCAAGCTGTGGGTCATTTTGGTCCATCAGTGGGACATGCGAGCGAACACTGAAATTGGCTTTTTCGACGGTGTCACAGTATAAATTTCTTGAAATATACGGTCAGAACTTGGTCAGCACAGAGGGTGCTGACTGGAAACGGCACCGGTCGGTTGCCAATTCAGCTTTCAACGAAGTGTGTACAAACGTTTCGGACTCCCAATGTTCGAAACAATTGATCCCGTTGACCAGGCCAATAACGCCCTGGTATGGCGCAAGACTTTTCGTGTCGTTGATGAATGGTTTTCAGAGATCGACAGTTCCGTCAAATCAGAACGAACAGGAACTGTCGACCTCCTCAAAGATGTTACTCGAGTAAATCCCTTCTCTGTCTCCCTTATCATCCATCTCTTATTATCCATTAAAAGGTCACCCTCCTTATAATATCATCTGCCGGTTTTGGACGCCGTGCCTCCTGGAAAGACGACAGCAATACCGAACCACCCCTAGGTCACAAACGTGCTTTCCGACATGCCGTATCCTCTACTCTAGAGCATATTATCACAAAGATCCTCATCCCGGACTGGATTCACGATCTCTCCAACAGGGTTTACGTTCCCTTTATCTCGCCTCACCTAGCCGAGACCCGAGAAAGCTTTGACTCCCTCCGGATGCACATGTTGGACGTTGTCGGATTGGCACGGGATTGGATCGCAGGTGGCAAGGCGACTCCCATGGACGCAGGTCTTCTCCGGAATTTAGTAGAGGCGAATATGTCGAATGAGGAAGGCAAAAGGCATCTTACTGATGATGAACTTTTATCAAATACATTTGTGCGTCCTTTCCTTCCCCCCTTGGAAAATACGAAATGTTGAAAGGGGATCTGGTTTCCTAGGTTTTCCTTTTGGCAGGCCATGGTATTTGTGCTCGGTGGTATATCAAACGAGATTCTCACTAGAAATTCAGAAACCATTGCTCACACCCTCTGTTTCGCAATTATACTATTGGCACTTCATCCTGACATCCAGGAACGAGTGTACGAAGAGGCCAGACAGTTATGGCCGGACGGCGTGCCACCTGCGGACTCCCCATCGGTTTGTGAATTTCCTTTTCGTTGAGAGAAACTACCACTCATCGATGATCCTCGCAGCCGTATAAAGAGGGAATGGCACACCTGGTAAGTGATCTCGCTTCATCTACCTCGTAAAAGATCGTACCTCATCGAGAATCGTGATAGGAATATACATCTGCCGTCTTTCACGAAACTCTCCGTCTCTTTCCCCCGGCCCCACGTTTAGGAAATCTGATCACCGCAGATACGACTCTAAAAGCTCATCGATTTTCCACAACTCCCGACGGCAAGGTCTGCGATGTCGAGGAATATAACCTTCCCATACGAGCCGGCAGCGTGGTGCTCATCGATATATCAGCGCTTCATATGAATCGTATGTGTCCCCCCCTCAAACCATCCTCACTTACTCGTTGTTGTGAAGCGATCCACTGGGGTGATGAGGTCGCAGAGTTTATACCAGAACGGTTTATCGACACCATTGACTACCGATGGCCCCGCCATGCCTGTAAGTAATCACCTATCGCTCCTCGCTAATTCATGATGTTCAACATTCCCTTAGTCAATGCTTTTTCAGGAGGAGCACGGAGTTGCATCGGACAGCGTTTTGCTCTTACGGAGAGTATCTGCATCCTTGCCCAGATCGCCCGCAAGTACGAAATTTGTATCCCGGAAGGACTGAAGGACAAGTCGTTTGATGAGCAGAAGGAGATCATGCTGGCCTGGAAACCTGGTATGACAACAACGCCGATGAATGCGGAGGTTGTGCTGCGTCCACGGAAGTGAACGCCCCTCCTTATGAACAGTGCTTTTATGTTTTTGATTGTATATCCGAAACGAGTTATTTAATTGACAAGGGCTTGCAACGCCTGATTGGACAACCGGGACGGTAGACCCCTTCCGTCACCCACCCGAGGCGGGTGGCTATCACAACAAGGAGTCGTTGCTGCTGGAAGTGAAGAGACGAATCAGTCATTCGGGTCAAAGAGTCCGTCGCTCGCTGGGAGAGAAGGGTTCCGTCTGCACTGTCATTGTATGAGATAACGCGGGTTGATAATCTGTTCTTGGCGAGCTCGAACGACTCGCGATGGCCTGGCCGATGAAATGCAATTCCAGTGACAAGGAGATCGACGACGACGGAGAGGTATCGGAGATTGCACATCGCATTTCTACGGAGGCGGTTAATTGTGGAGATGATGTCTAGTGTGACTGAAGCCTGTAAGTTAGGCGGAATGGCCGCAGCAACGAGTCGGATCCGGGACGCGGCGAGTAACGCATCCATCACATCCAGGCCCAATCCATTGTCCGCAGGCCAGATATCATACAGGGTGAAGATGGAGAAAAAAAATGCAAAAGATACGGATATGCAACACGGAAAATATCACAATATATGCACCCAAGGAGAACCCGCTTTACATAGACCATAGGCGCGACCTTGCTCTTCCCTCTCTTCCCCAGTCCCAACAACCGAGTAGGGTACGCCGCACCACAACGTCGCCCGAAGAGAAAGCGATCCAGCAACTTCAACCCCACCGCAAGAGCACCATACCAACCTGGAGCGACACATTCCTCTCCTCATTCCCGATCCTGACGACCGAGTAAAGCACCAACCACAACGACGCCCGAAGAGATCCAGCAACCTCAATCCCACCGCAAGAGCACTATACTAATCTGAGCGACACATTCCTCCCCTCATTCCCCGATCCTAACAATCGAGTAGCGTGTCAGACACGCTTAGAAAGGAGGCAATCAAGCACCCAGATCACTTGAGAAATAATACCCCTGAGTGGACGTCAAAAGAGCGAGATGCGACGGCCACATACCAAAAACCAAGCAATCGAATTTCTCAATCTAAATTGTTAAGCAGACAAGAAGATGAACGGGGACTTGAAGATGGAGCCACAGGACGAATGCCGAGATTGACCAACTCGGGACATGTTAGAACGCGCGGTGGTGGCCGGCGCCGATTGAGAAACAGAGAACGGAGGGGACGGGCCATGATAACAGCCACGCGCCACCCTGACTGCGACCGAGCTCTACCCATCATATGAGGTGGTGGAGGACGAGGCCTTGTCGGCGCCTGGAAACGTGACAAGCTCCACCAACGCACAACCGGGGAACGAATCCGTGCAAGGGCGGCCGCCGCTATAGCACGCTATGGAAAGAGGTTCTAAGAATCCAGTCGTCGGTTACAGAGTGGACGAGCTTACCTGGACTTTGTAGACGCAGTACAGGGCCAATGGCCCAAACATGAGCTGGTATAAGAGAGTATTATGAGATAGGTCCTCGACAATAATCAAGGCGAAAGATAGACTCACAAGCTTGGTGGTCACGGGAAGTAGATCGATGTATTCCTTCAAGGCAGCTTGTACTGTCGGCATGCCGGTTTCAAGCGATAGTTGCAAAGTTCGCAATCTCCGCATGACTACCTGCAGCTTAGGCTCTGCAGGATTCGCTCCTAGGTCTGCAAGAATCGGCACTAGGATGGCAAGATTCAACACTAGGTTCGTTAGGTACTCAATCACTCTGAGACGGTATGGCCCCACCGCCCCAGCAACAAGAATGACGCCCCGAACGACGATTGCGCAGAGGAAATCGATGTCTTCATTGAGACCCCGGGCTCGCCAGTAACGCAACCAACCAGACAAGAGGAACGCAAGAGGTCCAAGGCCGAAGAACAGCGCAACAATCAAGGTTATCGGTCTGATCCTTCTCCACAGCTTGCGATGTATCCACCTAGCCACTCGGATATTCGACAAAACAGTATGCACATTGAGCCAAACGAAGACGAGAATGCCTAGGCCCAAGAAAGCGGCGGTCTTATTGGACGGGCGATCCATCAGATAGGGCACAGATTCCAAATAGAGTTGGTTCAAGTCGACATCCACGAACAATTTCGACATAATATCCGCGGTTAGTTTAATCCAGAAGTGTTCACGTAGCAGATGGGGAATTTCGGGTTTTAGAACAGGGAAAAGAAACAAGACACCAGTGAGCCCCAAACAAAGTACGCTTGGTGTATAACCCGTCCCATGACGAAAGAATTCTTTGAGAAAATCGAGGAAAGGCTTCTTGATGATATCCCAGAAAGAATGCTTCGAAACTTGCTGTAAGATCTTGTAATGTATGCGACCACGAACGCCCTGTCCAAAGTATAACAAGAGCCCAAACCGCATCAACTCCGTGATCGAAAGGTGGCGGTCAATTAGCAGGAGTCGAGGCCGGAGATGCTTCCGATACATGTCGCCACCGTAGTTCTCGACAAGAGCCTGGAGATAATGGCGCCAGAGATACTTGAGGAGAACCGGGAGGAACATGCTGAGGAGCCACGTCAACCATCTGACCCACCACCTCGTACGCCATGGGCGGGGATCTGGTACCGAGGACGAGCCGGGACCAGAAGGAGGCGGTGGTGGTGGGGCGCCGTGTTGTGGGCGTTGGTCGTCGGCAACTTGAATTGGTTCGTTATCTGAGTGCATGGAGGCGGAGTCCGAGGGGCCATCCGAGGGGGGAGGAGGCGGATCACGACTAGTCTCTCCTGCGTCTTCAAGAGGTGGGGATTGATCGTCAACAGGTTCATTCATTGAGGGTAAGGAGGCAGGGTGCGAGGGGCGACCGGAGGGTTGAGGCGGCGGGTCCTGGTCAGCCTCTTCAGTTGACGGGGATGGGGAGTCGTCGACAGCATTCGGGGAGGTAGCTTTGTGAGGGAGAGTGTATTGCAGATTGATAGAGGGAGGCGATGAGTCATAAGGAGATCCTTGCCATTTCGTAGTTCATGGTCAGCCTTTGACCCCGTTCAAGCGGGTCAGAACTCACCTGCTTTGGAACGAGAGAGACTTGAAAACGGAAGAGAATCGAGAGCGTGTGCGGAATTCCAAAGAAGCTCATCCGTTTCCCATGTTGAAGCCATGATGATGCTCTTCGACTCGATCTTAGTCACGTCCACTTGGAAGGGGGTGATGAAAAGTATGAGATGAGGCAACAAAGAACGTACGAGGTTGAACGGCAAGCTCGAGGAGAGGTTTCAATGGCACGGAATATCGGGGCGACAGTGCCGTGTACACGACAGGGCCGGCTGAAATGGTTCGGTATTGGCCAATAAGCGGGAGCTTCTCTCGGTAGACGAAGCCAGTATATAGCAGGGCGAAGAGGGCATAGGCCAGTTTGAAGTGGTGGGAGATAGTGCTGGAGCAGATGGCGACCATCGTTGCTGACTGGAGATGGAAGTAATGTCCAAGATGGAGGAAAACGGTAAGCCACTTGACGCTGCTTTATATCTTTGAAGACTTGATTCACGTGATCGCGATCGAAGTATAAGTTCAAGCGCGTTCCTCTACAACAACACCGACGATCTCGAAAATGGATCCTTCCCTCATCATCCGAGGAGCGACCCTTCTCACCCTCATGACATCTGTCCTATTCGTCACCCATCATCCCGCCGCCGTCAAAACCTTTCTCAAAACCATCTCTAGTCCCGTAACCCATCTACTTGCCCCGGTCCCACAACCACTGAGTCTCCCCGCCTTGGATGAAAATCCTGCCGACTTGCAATCATCCTCAAGTGCCACTACTACCATCAACAACATCCTCTTGTTCCTACCAAGTGTCACTTGTCGTCTCGCCACTACCATCAGCAACATCTTCTTGCTCCTCCGCGACATCATCTTGCTCCTACGCGGCTTCTTTTTTCTCCTACGGAATTATCCAAGGCTTCTAACCCGAGCCCTCTACATGTACAATGAGTTTACTTCTTTCAAAAGATGCACTATCGCCTTCGACTCGACTATGCCATCACCTGCCAGAGTTTTCTTGCACGTTTCCCTGGAATGCTCCGTGTCCGGTCTGGCGGCACTAGTAGCGGCAATAGTAGTAACTCTATGTGCCACTTGCATCATCCTCTTTCTCGTCATACGCCGCCACCGCTCCGCTGCAATACAGGCCTCCCAACAACTTCCATCGACGACGTCTACGCAAAAAGCCCCCGATATCCCTGGATCGACGAACGCTGTGCAAGACGACATAGTTCCTGACGTGGACGAAGAAGAACCGCAAAACCTCAATCCAAAGACCAGCCATGAGGAACCTGGGTCTAGGCGAATGAAACGGATTCGGAACAAAGACGAACGCCTCCCGAGTTGGATTTAGAATGTCTGTAGGATGATCTGGGTTGTCCGTTTGATAGATAGGGCGAGGAGATGGGCAATTGATTCTTCAAACTTTGTACGAAATTGTCATTTGTATCGCTACTTTGTCCGGATAGATAAGAGCGCCTGATCCTTGAAAGGGCGGGTTACAAAAACTTGACAGAGCCCGATATCGATGCTCCTACGAAGTCAGGCAAGCGACAATGGCAAGACGAGAGACTTTATATGGGCACATCCTGAGAAGTTGCCAACACATGCCGCACGCTCAAAATCAGCCGAAGCGACGATTACGCGCGTCTCATCCAGCAGCGCGCTGGACGCCGGCGGCTGCGTATGCGTACAGACGTACTACGGAGGTCAGCGTCGGACCTCAGAGTACCGTTGGCGGTCAGAGGGGAAGATTGCTCAAAAACATCTCACCCTTACTCACCCAACAAAAAACCATGGTAGATTGGTAAATCGTGGTGTAAACGTAAATATCAAGACTGGTAAGCCAAAATTGCAAGGGCAAAATAAGTATCGAGCGTCTGGACGAGACCCTGGACCTCGCCTGCCTTGGAGCCTGACCAATAAACTGTTTGTGTTACATTCGGTAGAGAGAAGGGTGGGACGGGTATTATATCGGAAATGGCCACCCCGAGGACAGAGGTAGCTGATCTGAGACCGACCACATCTGACAGGACAAGTCCTCTGGAGTTCCCGATAAGGAAGGCACCGAGAGCGTTCGTCTCGGATTCGAGAGTGAGGACGAATGATAGGATCGGTGGTATTAAGCCAGTCCAGAATAAAAGGTCCATTAACAAGAGAGATTGTAATCGGGGCCAAACCCTAGCAAAAAACATATCGTGTGAGATGAGGGTATCAAAAGCTGTTGGGCTTGGCACGAACCTTTCCATCTCGTATGGTGGCCTCGATGGTTAGCCTGTGAAGGAGATGAGAGGCTCTAGAAGTCCTATAGTCAAGGGAACTGTCGTACGAGAGCGCCGTCCAATGTTCCGCCAGGGTTAGGGAACGCATCGACAGCAGTTTTGAGGTCCTCCAAGATCTGGCTTTCGGCCTTGTCGAAATCAGCCGTGAATTGGTTGAAGGTGCTCGCGAAACTAGAAATAGCGAGGGACGCAACGAGGAGGAGAACTGGCCCTAACTTCATGTTGGAATGAGGTGGGTCGACATTATCAACGGTTGAGTCAATAGCCTTAGGTGGGAGGACGGAGCGCGTTTCATAGTTTTTCAAGCATCTTCATCCGGCATGACCCCGAGGATTTCCGTTCGATCGCACCCACTTCTCGGCGATAGTCAGCAACGAGAGTTCTGGAATCTTCATGTTTTAGAAGATATTATCGGTCGCGTATCTGGTTCATTCAATCCCAAAAACGGTCAAACTGTCGCTCACCTGGTCTACAACGCCAGGGCGAAGCCTACGCCACCGATTCTGTGCACATGGGCAAAAGCCGACCGTTTCTGAATGGGAAGAACAGATGCCTCGCTATAGTAAAGACCATGTTCCATGGGCCATTTAGAACCACAGATAGAAAAGGCTCCTCAACTTGATTCTTCCGCATAATTGAGCCGACCAACGTAAAACTTGAAAAGGGACTAGCCAAGTAAATAAAGACTCACCATGTCCACGAAAATGGATCAGCTCATCAATGGGATGTACAACCTCTTTGTGCAGGAGCATGTCGAGGTTCCGAGTTCGAATTATGCGGATGTGATAAGGGTTCGCGATGACGTTCAACGGGACCGAAGCTTGATTTTTGATATCGTCATCACTTCAGGCTCTGTCTGCCTCATCCAAAAAAGACGCGAAAAATACCTGACGCTTCCTGGTTCGCGTGCCAATATGGCTGTCAGTACAAAGGGTGGGGTGGTTCCAGGTTCTGTTGGGTTTCAGCTGGAGAAAATGCCTCGGCATGAACATTCTCCTCGCAATATCTTCTTTACCCCTTAATATTGCTAGGAGAATGCGTTCCGTATTCAAGCCGACGTGCCTCCAAAGGGTCTAAAACCCAACGGGTTCGACCTTTCCTCAGTTCTCTCCCACCATGCGGTTCTCACTCGCCCTCGTCCCATTCTCTGTCCTTTCTGCCTCCGCCTCCCTCCTCCCCAGGCAGCTCCCGAGTTCGTACCCCCTCCGTACCCACTTTCCCTCTCATCTAACCACGACCGACAGATTGCGCCGCCCCGTGCCTAACAGGCGACACTGTCACCCAAAGCGGCACTACCTGCAGCTCCACAGACTACGCCTGCCTCTGTTGCGACCAAAAATTCGTTCGCACCTCCACCGTATGTATCGTCAACAACTGCCATGGCGCAAACCTCCAAACCGCCGTCGCCGCCTTCACGAGCATCTGCGTAGCATTCGTACGTCTTCCGAAGTTCTCTTTTCAAACCTGTGCTCTATCATCTACTCCAGGCCGGCAGGTGTTGAGAGTCCAAACGCATGAATATGGTAGATGGTCGTGAAACTCTAGTCTCCTGTAGGCAGACTCTAAATAATGACAGTCGATCACCACGAAACATTGAAAGTGGAATTTCCTACTCCTTTTTAACAGTCAAGGGTGTGCAGGATGTGCACGGGTGAAGCCTAATGAAGCGTAAGCTTGTAGAATAGAATCAAACCTGACAGATACATAATATCGAGCGAAGGAATGAGAAGGCAGCCGGACAGCGTACATCGAAGCATTTCGTCGCAAGAACTTGAAAGCAAAACATTCGCACATCGATATCAAACACTGGCACTGGCAAGGCTTCGCTGAAGGAGGCACCAATTCCAAAAGGAAAGATGTTTTATTAGTCCTAGGAAAAATGAATTGAGTTTCGTCCATCCTCCACAAAAGAGTCCATGACCGGCATCAGAATAAAAAACCAACCAACCCGAGTTAGCAAGCCAAGCGTAAATTATTGACAAGAAAAATTCCAACGGCAAAATTACTCCAACTCCCCGCTCCCCGTCCGAATCCTCGATAACGACGGCCTGATTCCATTAGCACCCACAGGCCCCTTCCCGATCGGAGTCGTAGGTCCGTTGGAATATTCATGGTGCGGAAACTCGACAGAACCCATCGTCGCAGGCGCAGATTCCAGCACCGTAGGGGACATCAGCGAGCTCGATGAAGACCCGCGTCGAGGGACATACGGTTTCGGTGGGGGTTTGATCTCAGTGACGGTGGTGGAGGTGGGCGAAGAAGGTGCAGGCTGTTGTACTTCTTCCGGAAGGATTTCCAGTCCAAACTCGTCCGTCAGTAGCGAGCGCGGTGGTGGGCGGTCCACCATCGCCTCTAAAAGCTGAAAAGAAAGATCAGAACGACGGTAGATGAGAGAACGACGACGACAAAGTACACACCTCCTTCCTCAACTCTTCACCCGCATACTCCCCTTCCATCTCTTCAGGACCAAGTAGCACTGTCCCCTTCCTGAACACCTCACCCTCCTCCTCGACCCAGCTCCGAGATCTATTCATCAAAAAAATGTTTAAAATTTAGCTTCCCCGATCCAAAACGAAACTCACCGATCCATAGCACTTTCCGCATCTTCAACCCTCTGAGACACATACCTCAACCCCTCTTCATCTTCATCTTCTTCCTCCGCCCCCAACATCCCCGCCGAGGACGAAAATATCAAGGTCGGGCTCAACACAACCTTCTCATGCTCCTCGGGCTCCGGCTCAGCCCTTCCCTTCCCCTTATCCATCCTCGGCATCGTCAGCTCCTCCTCCTCCTCCTCCTCCTCTTTTCCCAAGACCCCCATCGCATGCCCATTCATCGCCACCTTCAACCCCGATCGACCCCCCACACCACCATCAAGGGTAATCCCAAGCCCATGCAACTTCCCATCCCTCGTAGGCGTCTCCCTCGATGTCATCGACAGCTCCGAAAGCAGCGCCATAATCTGATCATGCAGCTCCAACAGCTCCTCCACCTGTCCTGGCTCCTCCGTTCGCTCTATCGCCACCTCCAACTCATCCGCAAGCCCTCGCGCAGCTTTCGTCGCACTCTCCACAGACGTGTCGTTGAGAGTGTCCGTGTCCGGTGGGGGAGCTCGCAATGGCAACGTGGTAGTAGACGCCAGGGGTGTCACATCAAAGGCCGACACAAGCTCCGTCAGCTGCACAACACAGCGTTGTGCACGAGCCACAATGCCAGTCTCGTTCTGCGTTCATCATCAACAAACAGCACATTCAGACCGAGAAAGATGAACAAGAACGTACCTTGCTCTCTGTCTCCTTCTCCTTCTCCTCCCCGCGCCTAATCGACTTTGCAAGCTCACTCTCCTCAATCATCCCCCACACACCTTTACCCAACCCCCTCCCACTCCCGCTCCCACCACCATTTTCAATCCCATTCCCATTCCCAAGAACCTGCTGCGAGCTCCGCTCCGCCTCCTCCGTATTGCGCACACACGAGTTGAGTATATCCCTGCACATCCTATATCACCCGAAAAAAAAAATTCAATTCGGCATGTTCCCATTCCAAAAAGATATGCTCACCTCGCAAACTTCTCATCGCCAGGAGGGATATTCAGATCCAAACACCGCATCACGTGATTTGCCTTCAACCCCGAGCTCAACGCCATCACACCCGCGATGTCGATGTTGTTCATGGTCAGATCGAGGTGCAGGAGTGAGGCTGACTCGGGAAGGAACTCTGCGAGCGCGATAGCACCAGCCGCGGTGAGGGAAGTCGAGGACAGAAAGAGCCGCTTAAGGGCCGTGTTGAGGGTGAATGCCGTGCGGAGGGACTGAATCTGGAAAAGACGTTGACGTTTAGATATAACGGGAGCGAAAGGAAGGAATCAAACATACCCCATCAAGACTGGGCCCCGAGCACGGGTTCTTGCTGAGATCAAGGGTCTCAAGACACGAGTTGTATTTCTGGGCCCAACAAGATTCAGGCCACGTCACACGAGTGAAAAGAATCCAACCACACACCAACGCCTCGGCAACAGCGACAAGACAGGGCACGTCCAACTTGTTCTCACTCAGGTTCAACACCTTCAAAGTCCGGTTCCTCTTCAGCACCTGCGCAATGTACGTGATTCCCATCTAAAGCATGCACCTTAGAATCAAAAGCTCCAACTCGACAAAAAAGACCAGAAACACACCCTCAAATCGTTCCCCTTGAGATCCAACGTTCTCAGCGCTCCCACCCGGGGTAACGCATCCAATGCCCGGACCTTGTCCAACAGCGCTGCGCTTGGTCCGGCTTCATGTGGCCTCGGCTGCTGCTGCTGCTGTTGAGGATGGTGGCTCTGTCTCGGTGCCAGACGATGCTCAAAATGCGTCATCACCGCCGATGCACTCTGCGGCACCATATGCCGTGTCGTCACGCCTCCCTGCGAGGACGACGTGATGAGCGGGACCTCATGCGAGGCTGGTGTTGGCGTTAACGGCGTTGCACTGCGGCGCGCACGGGGGACATAGGGTGTGTACGTCGTTTGAAGTGGCTGTGTGCTAGGATGACGAGGTGGGGGTAGGATAGGGCCGGCACGCGGAGGTGCGGATTGTGGGGGATTGTGGGATTGGGTGGGTGGTAAGGGGGAGGAGAGGGAGTGGACGGATGACGTAGGGGATGAGGGGACGGACGAGGCAGGGGTGCTTGCGAAGGAGGGACTGGGGGGAGAGAGAGAGGAGGGGACGACGTCGGGATAGTCGCGGATCATCAGTGCGAGGGCCACGGCGCCGGTGGCGGTGATACGGTTGTGTCGCAGCGAAATGTTGCGAAGGGAAGATGTACGGACTGCGCGGGCTAAAGGTGGCAGTGTTAAATCAACGGAACGATGGATTCCGAGAGGAAGTTTACCTAGGGTTTCTAGTGAGGCTGGTCGGAGAGCACAGTCATCCAGACGGAGTGAAATTAAACCTGGGTCTGGAGCAGTGGCGAGAGCTGCGACGATGTATTCCACGGACTTTTTATCAAGGTTGTTCTGTGAAACGTCGAGAAACTGGATGCTTTTCGACTGATGAAAAGTGAGACCAAGAATAAGAGTGCACGTTTGGGAACGTACCTTGGCGACATATGCCCCGACCAAGCGAAACGCGTTAGTCTTCAACCGTCGATTCGATGCCAAGGATAGAAAGGACAACGAGTCCGGTATCAGTAACGCGTGTAGGATCAGCTTGAGTATCTAGTTCCATCATGAGCAGAGTCGACTGGTATCCAAACGAAAAACATGCCTGGTCGTCAAGGTCACACTCGCGAAAAACCAACTTGCGCAGCCCCCATTCGATGGTGAACACATCGGACAATATCGAGGCCGATACAAGGTTGAGCTGTACACCAGAAAAGTCGACCGAACGGGGCGGGGTCGTTGAAGCGTGCTGAATTCATGCCGGTTAAGCACCAGCAAAGGATATCATAGCTGGCCGAGTACCTTGAATGCGAACGAGATGGCTGGATCGGGTTTCTCATCGCAGCCAGCGCAGCACTCTCTATAGAACGCCTCGACCTTGTCGAGCGGCCACCAATCGTCTCCGTCGTTCTCTGCCCCTGCCGAGTTGGCCCTCACGACCCGTCGCCGCCGCTCTGCCTCCCTGGTCTCGATCGCCTTCTTCTCCTCCTTGAGGTTCGGGGTCGACGGTGGGTTCTGCGACGATATCGGGTACACCGTCGCGATCTGCGGCAGGATGAAATGTGCCCTCTTCAGCGGCTTGGCCTCATCGTTGGTGGGAGATTGTAGTTGGTTCTGGGTGGGGAGGAAGCGGGAGATTCGGGAGAGGAGTGAGGTTGGTGGTGGTGGTGGACGCTTGAGGATGGGTTTCCCGGGGATGGGGATGGTCACTGCGGAGGAGGAAGGGGGGCTGGAGGCCATGGGGGAGGCTCATAAATTAGATCGTGTCACGCCGGACAACTTGAACACGTGATCAACATCACGCGACTACACTAATATTAGTACGATGTATCTAGAAAAAGTCACAAAAACAATCAATGAAAACCCACCCCGCCTCAATGTTCATCCATATACCCTCTACAACTATCCCACAACCTCTGCCACCTCCCTCCATTCAACGCCCTCACCATCTCCCAAGCCCCAGGCGGTCCCACCCGTTTAATCCATATCAACAAGGAACACAACGCAAAATCGGCATACGTCACCTCATTCCCCATCATTACCGTTCCATCCCCATCCCCCCTATCCAGCACCCCCGCCAAAAAGTCGAACTGCCTCCTTACCTCTTCCCACTGGTCCCGCGTCCCAGAACCCCCTCGCGGCACAGCACCAGCCGGACCAACCCAATTACGACTCCTGTCCCCGAGGTCCTCATAGCTCGCCGGCACCATCACCGCCAACACAGGGCGCACCCACACCTGCATCATCCAGTGCACAAACACCATCTGCACTGAACGCGTGCCCACAGGGAACGCCGGGCGCGTCGGGAACCTCGTGTCGAGGTACTCCGCGATCCGCCCCGCCCCGACCACGATTTCAGGCGTCCCACTGGAACGCGTGTGGTCCACGATGACAGGCAGAGCATACACTGGCGTCCCGTCAGCACGATGCCCGGTCGGCGGTGCACGAATTGCGCGCAGCGTTTGCTCGACGTCGGGGAGCTGCACCCACTGCGTGCGGTACGGCAGGCCCTTGTAATTAAGAATAAACCTGACATGTACAGTCTGAGCCTAAGTAGACTCAGGGCGAGTGAAGGAAATTTACCGTATCCTCCAGACCGTCGGGGACCACGATTGGCTACCAGTTCGTCCTGGCGTGTCATACAGCGTTATCCAGGACTCACGCGGAACCTGCGGCTGATTCTGTTTCGTCGGATACCGCGACATCTTGTGTTCGTCCGTGACACAGAGGGGGGACCGCAAACATAACTCTGTCTGGACCCGCTATTTATCCCCCCGAACAGGATCCCAAATACATCTGCGTCGCACCTCATAACCCATTAAGGGACGAACTTACATCACTGTCGCGCGGTGCTGTGTACATCCCGAGTCGATCAATCCGAGTCGATCGACAGTTACAGTCAATCCTAGTAACCTTACTTTCTCCGCCTCCGTGGCTACTTGACAACCATCAAAATTATTTCCACCAGCAGATAAATTCACTCGACGAAAAGAGAACAAGAGCCGCAGCCGCAGCCACAGGTTCCAAGGACCCGGAACTCGAGAAATGCAGTGAATATCAGTCTCTACAGCACTGTCGGCACAGAACATACACCAATTGGTTTAATTTTAGTCGTAGCCCTCTGTACTTGTTTTTCCGGAGGAGCATGCACCGGAATCGTCTACAAGACCACTCCGGGTCTTGAAGGGGTAAAGCGGTCGAAGTAGCGGTGAAACAAGTCCCGTGCGCATGTAAGACTCGCCACATGGCAAAGTTGACGATCAAACCCATTATAGTAGTAGCTATCAGATCAAGCAGATGATCAAGCCTCCTTTTCTGCAGTGCGTGGACAGAGACATCAAGCTTCAAAGCACTGATTTGATAAATGCATGATGAACTTGCAGTGGTGAGTGGACTCTTCAGAGGCTAAGGCTGTCCAGCGCTAGTACTAGTAGCAGAGCTCATGGTATTTTAAGATCCACGTTTGCGGTAAAATTTATATATATTAGGTACCGGTTAAGACAAGAGACTTCATAGCAACTTCATTTGTTGTGCGACTATCCTAATACATAGTGAATGCACCGCCCAACCCTATCAAGCATTTAGTAGTCACATTAGGCTCTATTGGAAAACTTCTCGTGTCTGACATCTATCTGTGTGAATCGCCCCTGATTTGACTCATACATCGTAGCAGATTGAATAGATTGGACGCGCTTCACTATAGAGTGATTGGAGTGGTACAGGAATCCACCGCTTTTTCCTAGTATATTATGATACAGACCTGTGCCCTTGGCTCACCGTCGCTCTCTGCCAGAAGAGAAACAAAGAAAACCAGGTACGCTGTTGTAACGGTCAGTCCAAGCCGAAAAATTGACGGAAGACCCACGCAAAGGACGACAATAAAGGCGAGGTTGAAACTGACCCACAGTATCAATTCAGTGTAGATCGGAGTAATCCATAAGGTGCGTGTTTGAAGAGTGGCGGGATGTCGAGGAGGTACATTTGATGTCTGGTCGAGTCACTGCTGGAGCAATTTGCCTCCGAACTGCGCTCGGCGTTGACCAACGTTTGACATCATACCCTGCTTCTGCACGTGACCGCCTCAGAATTATCGATGAGTAAGTGAAAATGCCCTGACGCCAACGTTTGCTCCCTACCACCATGACCACCTCCCTCGACCAGCTCAAGCAGACCGGAACCATCGTCGTCTCCGACTCTGGAGACTTTGCCTGTAAGTGCCCAACCACATCTTCCCTCGATCCCGCTCAGCCCAGCTCCCGACAGCGATCGATGCGTACAAGCCACAGGTAAATCTGACACCCAACGCCGATTTTGAAGTGTCTTATTGACTGTGATCATCGAAAAGGACGCCACCACGAACCCATCCCTGATCTTGGCTGCCGTCAACAAGCCGGCATACGCCAAGCTCGTCGATACCGCCGTTCAGTACGGCAAAAACAAAGGCGGCGACATTGACGCACAAACCAACGCTGCCGTAGACAGGCTGGTGCGTCTCCCCCACCACCATCATATCCACTCCCATCTCATCATCCTAACAGCTCGTCGAATTCGGCAAAGAGATCTTGGCCATCATCCCCGGCCGCGTCTCGACCGAGGTCGACGCTCGTCTCTCCTTTGACAAGGAGGCCACAAAAGCCAAGGTACGAACTCTTTCCTAACCTAAATATATGCGCAGATATCTGAGAGAAATTTTCCCAGGCAAGGGAGCTCATCGCGCTCTACGACTCCGTCGGGATCAAGAAGGAACGCGTGCTCATCAAGATCGCATCGACCTGGGAGGGCATTCAGGCCGCGCGTGACCTTGAGCGGGACGAGGGCATCCACTGCAACCTCACCCTTCTCTTTGGATTTTCCCAGGCTGTTGCGTGCGCCGAGGCTGGAGTTACTCTGATCTCACCCTTTGTCGGCCGGGTAAGTGATTAGCTTCTCCTCCCCATCTATTGGGTTGTATATGTCGTACCCGTGCACGTTGGCTGATATATACTTGTAGATCTTGGACTGGTACAAGAAACAGACAGGGAAAGATTACCAAGGCGACGAAGACCCAGGCGTGCAGTCCGTCAAGCGGATCTTCAACTACTACAAGCAGCATGGGTACAACACCATCGTCATGGGTGCTTCCTTCCGCAACGTACGTCTTCTTTCCCTGGATATCGCTTTTGTGCCGGAGCACGACTGATTTCTTCGAACAGACCGGCGAAATTAAAGCTCTTGCTGGTGTCGACTTTCTCACCATCTCCCCTGCTCTGTTGGAAGAGCTCAAGAAGTCGACGGACTCGGTGCCCAAGAAACTCGATGCCACCCTCGGTAAGTGTTGTACACTTTATATATGCACCTGCTCACTGCTCACCCCGTGCCCGCCCATTTTCAGCCGCGCAAGCCGAGCCGATCTCTAAAGTCTCGTTTGTCAATAACGAGCCCGAGTTCCGCTGGGCGCTCCTAGAGGACGCGATGGCGTTTGATAAGTTGCATGAGGGCATCAAGAAGTTTGCTGAGGATGGGCAGACGTTGAAGAATATTGTCAAGAAGAAGATCCAAGGGGCGTGAGTGTTTAGTGTATTTTTCGGTGTATTTTTTTCCCTTCGTTTGTATGTACGATGAATGGGATGAAATCTGTACATTTTGCAATAGAACTCGATAGGGGTGTCCGCTATCAATGTCACACCTGGACCCGTGTTTTCTCAAAGACCATCGTAATCGTAACCACTTATACTGTAAACTGGGCCCTCGGATTATATCGGACGGGACGAGGATGGGGGTAATCATCTCTTCCTGTCGTATTGAGCTCTTCAAAGTTCTTCCAGATTTTAGCCGAGATGGTTGACTCCCGTAGCCCACCGCAACCGGAATCCACCACTGTAAATTCATCAACACCCCTCTCGAGTGCCAGCGTCAAACATTGCATTTATCATGTCAGTGCTTTTCAGTTTGATGAGCGTCTGGACGTCTGTCAACGCAGCAGGAACTTGAACGGGGCTTGATCAGGCTTGATTTGCACCGGTGGTAATGAGAACGCCACCATTCAGGGCCACACTTGGACTTGGCCACCCCTGCTTGCCGCTTACTTACCCCTTGAGTAGGACCTGAAACGGGGTCTTAGACGAGTCCGCGGCCGGTGCTAGGTCCTCCGGAGGAGACCCTAAACAAATACAGAGAGCTACGAGCAAAATTCATAAGTTGGTGTTTGTTCCATGCCGACTGGACTCGATAATAACTCGAGCCCCGAGAGGTGGAGTGGAACCTGACGCCGCGGTTGTTCTCTTCCCCACCACCACCGTCACTGTGCCCGAGATCGCATGTCTTGATCCTGAGACGAAGGAGCAATGAGGCTTACGCCCGATTAACGTTAAGTGCACTTTTCATCCAAGGGAACTGAAAAGGCTGACAGAGGAGTTTATTAAAAGGTATCGCGGGGATGTGGAGGATGAAGTGGTATGTATCCAAAGATGAAATGTACTGCAGAACCAACGACACGCGTCAATTTGTGTCACATATTCTCGGCAAAACCTGTCGTGCCGGAATCGTCGTGGAGGATTCGGATTCGGTTGTCCGTTGGCGAAGAGGTACGGGATAGCTGGCGTTTGACTGTAAAACGTCGTGCTCGTCTTCGCCTTCATCATTACATGCGAGTCCGAGGCCTTGAGGTTGATGCTGTGCCAGTGCAAGGGTACGAAGCGTTCCCGTCGTCGACGTCCACCCAGATAGATCTCGAGACAAGACTCCCGTTCCTGTATCTTCGATACCCCCAAGTTGGCCATCGACCGCATGAGACCCAATCAAGTCGAGCTTGCTCTTGTCCATCTTCTCATCCTGCTTCAAGTACTTCACAGAGACAGACTCGGCGCGCATCCAAGCCTCCCGTTTCATCTTCTTTTGCCTCAAGACGATCGGGGCTCTTCTGGCGTTGGTTAGGGTGCGAAAGGCGAGGTTGAAGGCACAAGTGGCGATAAGGAGCCTCAAGAAAGTGGGGAGTGCTGTGCGGAGAACGTACGTCACGAGGTACCATCTGTCAGAGCTGGATAGCCGAGAGATGTGTGGATGAGGTGTTGATCTTGCTCGATCGATCGGAAACAAAGAAGTGATTGCGTTCGACACCACTCGAGAGTCCACCATACACGAGGCGCGACCCTTCCCGTCGCACGAGATCGAGATGGAGAATCCTGGAAACATACGGTCCTTTCCGCTGCACGGAATCGAAATCGAGAGTCCTGGAGCCAAGATACGGAGGAAGAGGATGACGAGGAGGATGCCGTCGTCACAAGAGAAGAGATAACAGTACATGGCGATGCAGAAAAGTAATGTACATTGGGCGATTATTTGGAAGGTGACCACGATGAGGACTAGGCTGATATCGAACTCGCGGCTCATTTCGGTAAAGGCGTGGTGCGTTCCGAGATCAGGGTCGGTGAAGGGAGGGATTGTTGATGCTTGGAGGGCGTCGTCGTTGGGGGTGACGCGTTGGATGTGTCCAGTTGAGGGCTGGGCTTGGGCGAATTCGCGATCACGTGCTAGCGGACAAGCTGGAGCGCGACATTACTTGATTTCACTATGGGATATCTGTTCTATCTTCAACAACCCTGGGGGCCTAGGACGACCACCCTGTATAACCGAACACAATTTGTGCATAATCAAGAATCGTCATTTGATCGCACCGACTCGGAGTCGCCAACACAAACATACCCACATGACAGCGATATCTCTCCCCTAATTTTGCTTTTCGAGATCGGAAGGCACGAGGCCAAACTAAACCTATTGCATAGCCCTCCTCGCTCCACAGCGTTACAGGCTCTCCACATGGAAGCCCTGACTATCCGTCACCTGGTCATACATACATCCAAGGCATCTCCGATCCGAGGTGATAAAACGGGTGTGCAATGTGGCGAGCCATTGACAAATCTGATGCCAGATCATGAACTAGAGGTAAGTACTTAGTACTCGTAATCCAAGTGGTGGCATGTGACGGCTACCAGCCTCGCTTTCCCCCGAAGGATTAGTGGTGCCGTGACGGTTCCCAACTGTCAAAAACACCCTTCCCCTGGCAACGGTATGTACAAAGTGATTGTTGGGGTGGCGCATTGACTGGCTCACGCGTCCGTACTCCACCTAAATATGGCAACAGCTCTTGGCTTGACCCGTTTTTGACTGATGAAACTATCAGTCAACCGCCACTTACCGCCACAAAACCAGCGCAAACATCGAGTTGAGACGTCGAAACGAGTTGGAATTGAATGGACGTCATGATCGGAGTTACAAGGCACGGCCGCATCCGATGCCGCATCCAGGGTTATATTTTGACGCCGTGGACCTTGAGGGGTACATATGCACGTCAGTCCATATCCAAGTGCCAGCTGCCAGCACACGGAATCAAGCAGCTCGTCGTCTGGTCCAACGTCCCCTTCTTTCAACCAAGTTGAGGAGTTACAACGCAACCATGACCCTGAAGCGCTTCTCGCCGTCTCCCGTCCTACCCGGGGATGCACCCTTTGATGACACGGTCGTCCGATTGGAGCCAAGGAGATGCGTTCCTTCGACCCTTCTAAGTTCGATTTCAGAAACGGAGGGAGAGTCGGGTGATGAACCCAAGGAAGGAGCGCTGCCGGAACCATATCTTATACGCCCTGGAGGAGGGAGATGGGGGTATCACGCTCGAGGCGAACAGAAGAAAACCGTCCCGGACAGGGCTGGAAGAGCTACGAACCACAACTTCCGCGCCGACAACAGACTGTCAACGGACAACGCCGTCGGGGGAAATTCGGATTTGAAGGTGGCCGTGACGTCGGAGGCTTTCGTCTATCCTGGAGGAGGCCGGAGGAGCTCGGCGAAGCCGCTGCGGCTGCCAAAGCTGCGAATAATGGCGTTGTTGAGAGGAAAGAAGAAGTCGAAGTCGAAGCTGGACGGCAAGTCCAAGGAGGAAGAGAGTGCGACTGCTTGCCTTCAGGTTGATGAACAGCCGTCGGATTTCGTGCTCCCTGGAGACTGGAGAAGGAGGTGCCTCTCGCCCATGACTACTTCGTCCTCTGGTAGATCGATGACGACGACGAGGACTAGTACTTCCGATGAGACTTCACGGTCGACTGCATCTAGTCCGTTTGGAAGGGCGTGGTCGGTAGCGTCGGGATCGGGAACGGAGTCGACGAGCATATACAGTTCGATGGAGCTGGATGTGTTCAGAACCCATTCACATTTGGGAGATCAGCGGGCGATGGACAAAGTGAAATCGGTGCCTACCCGACGGCCGAGGTCGGCTGGGGATGCAGAGGGGAAAAAAACGGCGGGAGACGAGTCCCGGGAAAGGGGCGTTGTGAGAAGGCGGGAGAGGGAGCAGGGGTGGAGTGGGGAATGGAATCAGCAGGATATGCAGGTCGTGATCGATAAGTTGAGGGGTTTGAGGTGAAGAGCGCAGTGACTTTCCTTTCTTCTTTGCTATTAGTTTGTATTGTAATCATCGGATAATTTGAATTGTACGCCGTCGAATATCAATTTGCCGTGTACAGGATGTCATTGCGGTGTTGGTGGCTGTGCTGCAGGGAATGAAAGGAGGATTACCTAATTTGGGTTGGTACTTAACTACAGCTATGCATCGTGTATAAGGTGAACGCACGATGACAGACAGCCAGAAGGCAGACCAAATTGCGTTCCATTTCTACACGAAACTATTCAACGTCGTAAACCATGCCAGAACGACGCTCCCCCAGCCGGCCAAGCTCGACAAATGGGTGAGTAGTAGCTGACTCATTTGGTGTCATAACCAGGCTGATAGTCTAACGGTTTAGTTCAACCTCGAGACGCCAGACTCTGACCTCTTCTCCAAGGAGGCGCGGGAACGATACAAGTCCATCTCCGTCTCCGCACCCCCTCCGCCACTCGAGATACAGGTCCTCCTCACCATCCCAGAGCTGACAAACAACCAGGTCCTCGTCCACGTCTCCCCAGACTCCTCCCGCGTCCGCATCGACCCGACGCCGCGCTATGTCCTGCTCGAAGAGTTCATACTCCATTTCATCCCCGCCCATACCCCTGCCGACGTCCCACTCCCCACTATCTACAAGCACGGCATCCCGCTCTTCCGCAGTCTCTTCACCCTCCTCCGCCTTCTTCCTGCCTGGAAGCTCCATAAACGTCTCAGGCGCCGTACAGGCACCGGCCCGTTCCTCGGCATCACCCTCCGGGTCCGCCAAGGCCCCAAGGACGACTCCGAGGTGTTGTCTTTAATGAGTAGGTCCCTCCCACCATGCCATCTATGCCATACTAAGTATTACAAAGCCACGTCTCACGCAGACACGCACACCTTCCCCTCGGTCCCGCACCCTCTCGGGTCCCTGGCCCTCTCCGCAACATACTTGGCCCACCCCACTTTCCAGCTAGACGACCTCGAGTCCCTCCTCTCCTCCCGTTTCCTCTCCCTCGACCACCGCCCGTTTACCCCCACCCTTGCGGCGAAGAACCACCTCCGTTCGTCTTCCACGGCCACTATATCCTCCTCTTCCTCCCCGCCCCGGCCCCATGCACGCCCCCTATCTCGTTCTCCACCGCGTGTATCACACTCCCACTCGTCCTCGGGCATCCCACTCCCCCTCCCCGACCGTGGCGCACCCCGCGTCACCCCTCCCCGCATCGCCTCTCGCCCGTCCTCAGGCCCGACGTCCGCCCTCTCCGGTCTCTCGTCCACGCGTCTGGCGCATCCCTCTGCTGCCGCTGCCATAGCCACAGGCACAGCTACGACCTCTACCTCCTCCCACGGCGGTACATCCTCCACATCGTCACTCTCCCCCTCCAATTCCTTCTTTGGTACCACTACGGGTGGTACGGCCCCTATACCCGACTTTACCTCGAGCACGACGGCGACACCGGCAACCGGAACGGCGATCACACGCCCGCCGTCCCGCCCGCAGCCGCAGTACCCGTTCCCGTTCAAGTCGAACACGGTCGCTGGCTCTGGCGCCGGCGTATTGCATGTCGGGAGCATCGGCTCCTCGTCCTCGTCCTCGCCTGTAGGAGTGAGTCTTGGTTCCGCCGGGATCCCGTCGAGTTTGGGCGAGCGTGTGGGGTTGAGGTATGCGGGGGAGAGGGATAGGGTGGTTAGTTTGCCGCAGCAGAGGGCGGGCGGTCTGCATTCGAGGGCGAGCTCTGTTTCTGGGTCTGGGATGGCTGGAGCGGGGGTTGTGCCGATGCCAAGGACGACGAGTGGGAAGGGGAGGGAGAGGGGAGAGGATGGAGGGGAGCAGCATACGGCGCAGGTGCATGTCCCTGGGACGAGTGCCCCAAGGAAGCGGTATTCGAGCAGTTTTGGGCACAGGTATGGGTCGCCTTTGAGTGGGAGTGTGGGTAGTGGGGGAGGAGTGGGGGAGGATGGGATGGGTAAAGAGAGGGAGAAGGATAAGGATAAGCAGCAGCAGCATCCCCACCCGTATGCGCACCCGCACTCGCCGCACCCGCACCCGCACTCGCCACTCTCCCCACATTACTCCCCGTCATCCTCGCAGATGTACATGAAGGCGGGGAACGCTGACGACGACGAGATCAGCGTGTTTGTGCAGGACATTGATGCGCGGAAGATGTTGAGGGGTGCGTCGAGAGAGACGTCGCTAGAACGGGCAGTGGCGGAGGTGATGCCACGGAGGTCGTCGTCGTCATCGTTAGGGTATGAGCATGGAGGGCAGAGACGGCAGCCGTTGTTTGAGCGAAGTGGAGAGGGGGGTGGGGGTGTGATGGATCTGAATGCGGAAAGGAATGCGGATGGCGATAGGGAAGGGAACGGGGTGACGACGTCTGGCCTGATGCTGACAAGTGAACGTGAGGTGGACGAGCGGCTGAGGCGGATGAATGAGGTGTTTTGGGGGAGCTTGGAAGGGTTGGGCGGTGCTACTCGCTCAGCTTCAGCTTCTACTTCTGGAAATGGGGGGGCACGGGCGGAAGGAGGGCTAGACCCGGAGATAAGGTTTAGGTCGCTTCGGTCTGGAGCGACGCAGCCGACACAGGGTATTGCGATTCCGATTCCTCAGGCGTTCCGTCGGCAGGGAGAGGGATCGGTGGAAGAGGTTGTGGGAAGGATGGAGGAGGAGGGAGAGGGAGAGGCGGAGGCGGAGGAGTGGGGGAGAGGGAGGGGGATGAGTGGAGGTGGAGGGAGGAGTGGGGAGAGGTATTATATGTTTTGACGCCGGGGTCGTCTGATATGATGCAATCCCGTTTGCGACTTGATTGGTACATGCTTTGCTCTGTGGTTGCGTTTTGTAAACTGCTATCTTGTGTAGGTGGGGCGGGGGCGGCGTACTTATTTGTCGGATACCATATATACCGGACAGTTTTTATTAGGGACGGTATGTCGTATACCTATATCATGATCATGACGTGAACTAAAACTGTTTTTCTCGCTAAGGTGGAGCCAGGAGTTCTGGAAGGAAGTACACTCCAGGCGTTCTGATGATACCTCCAGGAGTCGTATGCGTGACCCAAGGATTGACAAATTTAGAAACACAATCGGCAGGGGTACTTGTCGAAGGGAAGGAAAGAAGGAAAGATATCGATTGAGTTCCTACAGGTTCCCTCCACGACAACGTTTCACGGTTAAAATCCAATGAACATGGAATTCCGGGATTGAACGTTGGACAATGAATCCATGAGTCCAGGTGTCAAAGAGATACTTACAACAAATCAGGCTCCCATCCTTGACACAACTTGGTGTTCGACAGTTGCCTTTGATATTGCAGGCAACGAACGAGGTTAGTTTAATAGTTAGATCCCGGAGTCGCCGAACCGGCCCCGCGGCGGCGCCCAAGTGGAGGCAAATCAACCGATTCCCGCCCGATAACGATTGCCGTAGCAGCGCACAGCCCACGGCCCAACTAAGATCGTTGGTATTGTACACTCATGATGCAGGAATTCTCGTCATACGCCGGGCCAGATTGCGCCGGAGTAGAGGATATTGATGAGCTCGACGAGCACGTTTTTGGGTATGTACGGTCCTGTCGAATCTCGATAGCATGCTTTAAATGGTGACCGGGGTGATGTTCCATGGTCCATGGATTGTGGCCGAAGAGGGTTTAGGCCGTTGTAACTCGTCCTGAGCGAGAGTCCCAAGGTACAGCTGGTCTGTCATCGCTCCCGAAAGCTGCGAACAGGGATCAGTATCAAGGCGAGACTCGTATGAACGAATGTCAAGATATACTCTAATCGATATGATTAGTATGTGACCGCCTTACACTCTGGTACCGATGGCTACTTGAGTATAAAGCCAAACATGGCTTAAATTCTGGAAAGGAAATTACGGTCATGCCTGCTGCGGAATACTACGAGGAACGGTTTATCAACTTTGCTCTGAAGGGCTATTTCTTAGCTTGCCCAGGTATGTGACATACCTGGGCAAGCTAAGAAATAACCGTATGTCAATCGCTATTCGGTGGACTGGATTAAGCGACTAAATAACTATCTTCCACAGATAAATGATCAAAACACGGACCTGAGGTTGATTATCTGTTGATTAATTTATGATGACGTGCACACTCCTGTTCTATGAATCCACTGTTTTGTTTCGCTAATATGAGTAGTACGCAACGTGTTTGAGTCCATCTATGCTCTATGGGACTACTAGATGAGTAGAGAAAATGGGTCATAGTATTCAAGTTCCCAGTTTTCCGTGCTGCGTGCACAGGGTTAGAGGCCAGAGTCGGATAGGAAGCTTTATGCTCGAGGGATCTTGCTGCAGCGAATGCTAGGATTAAGTATAGTGTGTATATGTAGATCTGGAACGGAAGACCAAGTCAGCGTTATTACCAAGCGATACTTATTAAAAACACGCTTTACCATGTACGTTCTGTGATCATACCGAGTCCCTTCTGTCCTTTGATGCATAACGCGCCAGGCTAAATATAAATGGACAGCCGCAAGGACGTGGATGTGCCATGCACTCTGTGTGACACCTCCCAGCCATAGCACACCGAACCCAAGTGGCAGGAGACAGAACGTGATGATCGCTCTGCCCGCTCGCTCTCCGAAAGCCAGTGGCAAAGTCTTTCTCCCGATAACTGCGTCGCCTTTGACATCCCGCAAATCCTGAATGTGCATGACCAGACCGACCCACAGGGCGATGGTGCAGACAATATGTCTGCTTTGGGTTGTCGCCGGTGTGATGGCTTTCCAGGACGTGCTGAGGAGTGCCCAGGAGCCTGCTGTCATCCCGATGGTGTTCTTCCCGAACCAGTGTTGCCCTGCTGGCGTGAGACATAGGAAGGCCGTTGTCAGCCCCCAACAGAGGGTCTCCAGGAGGACGGAGGGACAGTACAACGACATGGAAAGGAACGCTGTGAGGACAGCAGCACATCGCAACTTGGCGCCGGCAATTGTGACTTTGCCTTGGGGGAGTGGTCTGTCGGGTTTGTTGATGCGATCTTCAGCGAGGCCGATGATCTGGTTCAAGAGGTCGAAGAAGTAGATATAGAGGGCCGTCCAAAGAATGAGAAAGAGATAACCCGAAAGGATGGACGCAGACGTAGGGTTGGCGCGGGGGGCTCGCATTGCTCCGATTGAGAAAATGAGGCTAGGGCCAAAGCTGGCCGACCAGTCTCCCTTCGAAAAACTGACGAAGAGATCGAGTTCTCGGAGGACGAGCTTCAAGATGGTTCTGGGGAGCTCCATGGCGTTCAGGGGATTGCAAACTGTGGACTTTTAAGGAAAACCACTGCGGCAAGATCTCTCCGTTAAGACCGCTTCAAGAGTGTGGCATCAGTTACATAGTTTCGTTGACGCGAGATGCAGGGGACTCCGCCTTGTCTAGTTCTAAGACTGGAGTTACGATCGGCGTGCGAGCTTCCTCCAGGGCGAGGCAGAATAAGATTGCCCCCGCTTTTTACGGTAATTCATCGGGGAATGTATGTGGTATGGAGACGTGATTTGGTTATAGGTAACTTGGGCTGTGGTCCGCTGCCTGCGCACGGCGATCCCGAGTTCTGTAGTAATTGTCTACTTTCTATATAATCATGTCAAAGTTTACATCGATATCGAGAATAATGTCACCATCAGCATGGTAGTATGTAGTGGTCTATGTATGACGGAGGAGAAGTGGTTTTGTCTGCTGCGGCACACGGCTCATGGGTCATCCGAATCACTGGCAGAGAAAAAGGTTGTCGACCCGATGGGACCATAGCATTCTCACGAGTATAAGTATACGAGTATAGTGTGAATGGGATTAGTGGGATAATACGCCACTCGTGGGATTGAGTATGGATAGTGAGATGAAGTGTTGTGTTAGTGGGATCGAGTCATCGGCTGGTGGCGGTTGATTTGAGCTCCGTGAATGTGTCCAAGAAAGAATTCTTACCCGAATGGGTCGAGAGTCGGTCACCCACTGGTGCGCCGCACGCCGTCTTCTGAGGCAGTGAATCGGCCACGGGAGAGGGTCACCGCAGTGAATGGGAACTGTTCCCACGGGAGTACATCGTCGCCAACAATATTAATGACAAACTCTGAAGACACCGACGGTCATTGCGAACACCAAAACAGGAGCACCCCCAGGCCCGGTGCACCATCTCAACGGCCATATCGTCAGGCTGCCCCTTTCTGCCATTCCGTGCGACGTCGAAGTCTGAGTTTCGATGACGCTTGCCGCCACTGGCACACTGGTTGTTCTTCCGTGGGATAACAATCTCACTTATCAGTCTGACAGAAATTATTTTTTTGCTAACTACTTGCCCGTCGACTTGTTCAAAACGACCTTCGACCTCTCTCCGACTCCCACCAACCGCGCTCTACCCTTCGAGTTGACACAGTTCGCGCCATCCTCGGTCCCGGACCCACACTCTGCTTATTGTATGCTTGGTCTACCAGTACATGATTTTCATGTTTGCGGGACACTGGTACATTACGGCAACATTACGGTTGATAATTATGCCACGGAGTTTAAAAGTGAAGAAATCTCACCGGTGTCGTATGTTAGTTGGAGAACTGGCCCGGGGTATGATTATTTATACAAATTGTTAACCGGGAAAGCATGAAGACCTATCAAAGAAGCACTATAGCTACCGTGAGTACGTGAATCAGGCTCAAATCATACATCGTGATCCTAAAATCCTGCCTGAAGCACCTGGCGCACCGTAACTGCATCAAACACATCCCCCATCTCAAATCATACTCGCGCGTCGCTGGAGTGTGGATTACGAAGGAGGGATTTCGGAGATGGATAACAAAGTAGAAAGACACCCTTTTCAAGCTGAGCAAAGACCTCCTCGTCGTTATGAAATGTCACACTTTTCCACCGGTAACTCAAGGTGATACTGATTGATATCGCTATGTTTGAAAATTGACATTGCCCTGTCAACAGCCCGACTTTCACACAAGACCCTCACACGTGAGGGTTCTTGGTATGAGACTAGGCCGAGAACCACTACATCCAACGCAGGCGGGAACACAAGGGACACCATGGTTACCGGCGCAGAATGTGACACCGTGGGTTACAACCAAGAGCACCCCAGATCTTATGCCGTGACCGTAGTAAGCGTTCAATGTCATCACATCACCCGCACGGGGAGATATGGCACCTACGTCACTTGCAAAGGCAATTGGATTTGGGGATAATTCTATTTGTGAACCCCCATGAACCCCCACTTATCTGATGACAAATTCACTATTTCCACCCAGTAGTTAGCAGTCACAGCAATACAACTCGCACTTGAAAAAATCAGTCAACGAAGAGGCGTCGTGCCAACAGATGAAAGAGCCATGTCCACCGTCGTCCGGGAGGATCTGGAGAGCAAAAAGCCTGGTGTTTCAACGAGGACACAACCGGCCATCAAATCGGATAGTCTTGCATAGATAATGAATTGTCGCTACTGGTACATCGTATGCGTAAGTTGATTGTAAACAAGTGCCGCCTCGTCCATTGGATCCCAGAACCCTCCCGTGTCTAACCTGCCGCGAATTAAAGAGGTGAGTGAACATACAAGTGCCAAAACTCCGTCACATACCTA
>Ga0307516_10000651_pt1 | contig 47008 bp, 49 predicted proteins | sample 19_EM_MG_FD_203310 | JGI IMG/M metagenome (GOLD analysis project Ga0307516, IMG submission 203310) | Populus trichocarpa ectomycorrhiza microbial communities from riparian zone in the Pacific Northwest, United States - 19_EM | ecosystem: Host-associated > Plants > Roots > Unclassified | place... | reverse complement strand
TGATAGAGCTGACTGATAGATGCCTAAGTCGATCATTAACAATACATACTCAAATCTCGGCCACATTTACCTGCTATCACCGCACTCTACCTTATGCTGATTCTGCAAGCGGGCGTAACTAAATGTTGATGGGGACACAAGCGTTTCGAGCAAACGGAAATTCAATACAGCTGGGATGTAGCTTGTGAGAGGTCCGGAGCTTGCCAGATAGTAAAAGCGATGTTACTTAAATTGTGGCATGTTAGAGACCCAGAAACAACGGGGGATTTTTTCAGAAAAAATCGGTAAAGACGAGGTGTAATGTTACCAGGTTGGGTATACCTGAAAATAGGTCCTAATGAACGGTCCCCCAAGTTCGAGCAATTTGAGACGAGGAGATTTCTTCTGGGGCAAGAAATTGGGTAGTATAGCCACTCTTCCAAGTATTGAGGGACGTTTAACATCGAAACAGACGTGAGAGCCGGAAATGTCATGCAATCGAACGCTTTTAATCAAAGAGGTGCATGGAGCCTGCCAACTTATCACCTTTAATAGCGAGGCTGCGCCAGCGATGCGCAGAAGGGGTGGGAATGACAAGCAAGGCAACCAGCCAGCCTTGGCTTGCTGCGCCGGACCAAGAGTAGATAACTGTTAGTCACACGTGCCCCGACAAGGGATATTGTGCCGTGTTGAACTCGCCTTGATGGTGGACCGGCGCTGTGGAGAATCAAGTCTCGCCAATGACGAGACACGTTCACCATTTTTTCTTCCATCACAAGACTTGCATGAGGCTACAGCCGCTCGAATGGAAAAAAATGTTCTCAGCCATTGCTTGTAATTGTAAACCCCGTCGTAGGATCGGCAGGGAAATAAGCAGCGCAAGGTGTATGCGGTGTTGACAACTGAGGAGACCAAGACGTCAGGTGGTACTGCGGCGACATTTGTTCCGTCGGCGGACGAAAACAAGTCACCGATGCCACAGCTTTAAATCTCCTTCCTGGTCCGCTAGAATATTCAAATTCCAAATTGAAATAGCAAAGACACCACATGAGAAAACGAGGGAATTGTAATGATGTCTCGTTCCTGCGGCAGACCACGCGTGTCGGTGATTACCAGCTCATCACAGCCTACAGTCACCGAGATAAATCTACCAGAACGGTGAAACCAGCTGGCTTTCGACTTTTTATTGCACGGACGTATTTTGCAGTCGGTGAATTTGGAGGACACCACAACGGTAGTGATTGGCCACCCACTGTCAATAAGGCATATCAGCGCGACTTCGGTGAGCCACGATACTAGGGTGAAAGTAGTAGCCATATTGTTGTTAACGTGGCATGACGCACCCCAAATAGAAACAAGATATGTAGGACCTCCTTCCAGGTATCGTCCTCTATTCAATCCGTGGCACATAATCTGAGCCCGCTGTGGGATATCATATACGTGTCGAGATTCGCATGATATCTGTATCCGAGAGCGCTCGGAAGTCTCTTCTTATCACTGCGAGAGAGAGCCACTTTGAACAGTAGCCGAAGTTTCCAAAGAGGAAACGCGGTAGAATCGCCCAGTGAGCGTCTTCGTGCCACCAAAAAGCCCCTGGAATTACCCTGGCGCTGTGCTCTGTCAGGAGACAGGTATCAGCCTGGCACGCCAGTCGAACGATCGTTGCAAAGTGTTGCTGCTGCCAGCTTTGACCAATCTACTGAACGACTGAGATCCGAGCAATGCGACAGCATTTGGCCCATCATCTGATGTGTTTTCGTTGACACCATCAAGGCTTCGGCGTTAGGACATACACATACGTTCCTGGGTAGTCGAAAAACGAGGTTTTTGATGAGGCTTTACTCTTGCTGTCAATATATGTATGTATAGCGTTTGAGAAAGGAAGAGTCCACGCACAGCATGCATCACCCTCGCCAATAGAATGGAAGGAACGTCCATTAGTGGGGAAAGCTGCGAGAAGATTCCTCGGGCGTATCAACGGCGGTTGGAACGATCAGCGAGTTGAAAGCGAACTGTACATGGTGCCATCATCGAAAGCGAGTCGGGGTCGCAGGTGGACTGACAGTGAATCTGTTGAGTCTGTTGACCCAGATCTAAGCGGCGCTGCAGGGACAAAAAATGACAGTTTACGCCATCGGACCTCAGTGGGCCCCCTCTCCTCAGGGTCCACGTCATACTGTACCCCCTAGAAACAGTGCACACCTGATTCTGAAGAAGGCCTGACAGACTGGCATACATATGAGGCGAATGCAGTTACAGATTGTCAAAACCGAACAGGGGCACAGTGTGACAACACGACAAACAGACAAAAAAGTAGTACTAGTGAACGTCACTGATCTGGGAGATTACATTACAGCGCGGTACTACTGGCGTGGGGTGGTATAACTAATAAAATGGGGTGGTGCTGCACAGGGTCAAGAAAGAGATGGATGGATGGGATGGGGATGGGGTCATGAGAGTCACTGTATGCTACAGCAGCTGAAACCCCGGTTGGACCCCTGCAGCGCATATGGATCTTCGGTCTTCTGCACGGGCCCCCACACAGAAGGAACCTAAACAGTCATATGAAAAGTCAGCGATGGCACAATAGGAACGCAACGGCGCAGGAGACGGAAAACAGACAAGAGGATCCTTGGTAGTTTTGCAGTATCTAATCAAGCTGTAGGGGCCGGTCGTGGGGGGCCCCGGTCAGTTTGTTGGGCATTGAAAACAACGAAGGATTCAGAAAAACGCACCCAGCGCTCGCTTCACTGACACGAATTCTAGGCCTCGCAAGGTCCTCCCGTAGTCGTTGGTTATGCTCCAATAGACGGCGATATCGCAACTCTGACATTGACTGTCTGCCTCCGCGAGAAGCGCTCATGGTGGAAATACGATGACGATGAAGCGACGTTGAAGGAAGGAGTGCCAAAACCGCTGGACGATGGAGGAGCGTGAGACTGTAGCCATGAGACGTTTCCTTGCTTGGACGAACCGTCTCGAGACTCTCAGAATGAGATAGTATATACAGCAGTATTCACTGCAAAAGAAGACAGAGCTGGGGAAGGTTCTCCAATTTGAAGCTTGCTCGGTTTTCTGACAACTAGCGAGACCACCGAGTCGGACTTTCCCGACTAAATTCTCATGTACCCAACTAGTACTCCGTCAATTTACTTATCTCGAGAGGAATTCGATCTGAAGTTCCAGCGAATCTCGAGCTGCATCGTGTCAAAATGTCATATGGAACGCTGGTGCCTGCGTGCCTGCTGCTACTACCGCTGTAAAAGCGACACGGGTGTTGCAACTGTTCATGCTATTCATTTTTTTTTTTTGTTTTTTTTTGAAACTCATACCCACAGCACAAGGAGCCTATCGTCACGAAGACAATTGATCGGCAACCCCGCCGACGGCAAAGCAATATGTCCTCGAAACCGGGGCCAGTTGACGACAATTGACTCGATATGTCACGCAATATGTCAAGTCACTAGGTGGGTGATATGAAACTCTTTTGAAATGGGTCTCAAATTTCGATTGATTAGGGCGGCCACCGACCTCCAGAAAACTTGCTTGTCGCAACAAGGCAGTGATGAGAAAACAATATCAAGGCCCTTCTGGAAAGCCTTTTGGAAAAAGAGCTCATAGCTTGATGCGATGTCAAAGGACTTGGCAAGCATCCATATCCAGCTATTACTATGCTTTCTAATTGACATAAGGGGATGACAGTCTGCCGCGGACAAATGCTGGCACGACGACCGTCTATCTGACCAGATGTCGAGTTCAATGTCGCTTGCATTTAAAGTCTTCGAACCGTTCCGATCGGAACAGATCGGCTCGAGGGCCGAAGAGGGCCTCTATTTGCGCTACGGCAATAGGCTAAAGTACTGATGCGAAGAATTCAACATGAACTAATAATCCGGTCTCAACTTACAGCGGTCTAAGCATAGCTGCAGTGAAACAAGGGTATCTTTACACATTTGAATACATGTTGAAACTAATACATGATCACATCCCTCGAAGGGTATCTAGTAAATAATGATATCGGCTGATATTCTACCCATGGCCAAGGTTGGGTGTCTCATTGCACCTCCAGCCACTCCAGCACTCCATCCCTGTCCCCCACCGCACGTACCCAATCCCGGCATCCTACCTGACACCGTCGTAGACCCGCATACCGTGTGGACAGATGTTCCAGCATCTTCGGGATGTCACTACTAGCACATGGGGCCTTGACGCCACTACCAGGGGGCATCCTCCGCGATACGGGGTATTCGGACTCAGATGCTTGTAGTGTGAGCGCCTCGATTGTGCTTGGCACGTGAGCGTATCCGAGCGTCAGCCAGATCAGCATGCACTGATACAATCGTTAAGTGCCCTGGGAAAACAAAGGGGAAATAAGGTTTCGGCGTTCTCACCTCGACGGATGAATAGTACTCCGTGGGCGACCCTGTATCACTGTCCACGGGTATACCAACCCATTTCGCAACGCGCACGACTTCTTGTATGTCAATAGAGGAAGAAGACTGAGCAGCATAACCCATTAGCATGCAACACGGCGATGAAACTGAACCGAAGGATCACCTGCATCGACAGTCCCTCCGTCACCAATTGAGGCCGTTCTGGCCCCCTTCCGCCAGGGACGTCGCCCACCAAGTACACCTCCAACGACTTCAGCTTCGGAACGTGCTTCTCCACCACCTTGAGCACGTCTGAGTCGGGCCACACGTTGTCTACCCGGAGTGCATGCATTCCCGCCGCGTTCGGGAGACACAGACACCTATTGAGTTGTTCCAGTACCGCTTCGCGGGAAAGCGGTACGAGGACGTTCACGCCCATTGTCGGCAGCACAGAGACGATGTCGAGTCGTGCGGCGTGTACGTGACGGTCTGTCATGAATGCAGGTGCAGCTTGTATTGGGCCCTCGTAGGCGTTCAGCAGCGGAATCGCCAGCGAGGAGAGAGTTCCCGTCTCCCTCTCGGCAATATCCATCCTCTCCTCCTCCACTCCCGATACGAGTCCCCGAGCATGTGGCACCTCGAGGGTCGAATCTGGCGCAAGGAAGAGGGACAACAGCCCAGGACAGCACTTCAAAAACGCAAGAAAAGCAGCGGACTGGGCACGGTCGACGCGGATGGTGAGGTATCTGAGGGCAGGCAACAGCCGTGTTCCCCATGCATTAAACATGGCCGAAGCCCACTGTTCGTCCGCAACGACAAGGCGCTCCAGTTGATCTGGCGCGACGAGCATCCCGCACACGCGAGAGTACACTGCATCGCAGCGGCGCGTTTGTACAACGACAAACTTTTGCAAGTGTAAGGGCTCCCAATCGTCACCTGGGTTGCACATTATTTCGCAGTCGCTCAGTTCCAGCGCAGAAAGCGCAGGCAGGGCTTTAAGTAGACCAAGGATGTCATCCGTGATGGCGATATCAGCGAGGTGAAGGCCCCGAAGGCCAGAGAAGATGCTGAGTGCGTCGTGGAATAAATTGAGATATGACAGGTATGCGTCGTTCACCCGGGGGCTAAATAAGGAAGTACGAAGGCTGCGAGGGAGGCCCCTGAATGCAAAGTTGCGAACGCTACGCTGTGCGGGTGCAGCAGATTCGGCATCAGTGCCAGGGCGTGGCGCGACGAAGGACTGGAGTGCGTCTACGGCGTCCTCTAGGGCGAGTGGTGGGGCCCAGAGGACTGCGGGCATAGGTGTCGACCACGAGATGGACTCGAAGAGCATCTGGAAGGACAGCCATGCAAAGAATCGAGAGACATGACGGAGTTGCTGAAGTTCTCCACGGGTGAGGTAGGAGAGGCAAATCCACCAAAGCTCCGTGGGGAGCGCAGGATGTGTGGTCGATCCCGTAGTGATCGGGACATCGATATTAGTCCTAGCCATGTCTAATAGCCTGCTTATTCTGTTGTCCTGCGCAGTTGCGATGTCCTGAGGCTTTGGGGTATGCAGAGGGGAGGAGAACGACGTCTTTATTAGGCGGGGAAATATCCCCGAAGAGGATCTCCCCCGCAAGGGGTCATCCGACCTCGGAGACTCGGATAGACTACCTAAAACGGTCTTATTACGGGTGCAACGATTTTCCATCGTTTCGAGTGTGGCTCCTCTGTTTCAAATGTCTACATGTACAGAAGCTGACATGCGTGACAATGCCAATCGAATCATATCGCCACGAATCATAATACCAGAGAATCGCGAAGAAACTTGGACGCGAGCTCAGCCATCGAATCCAGGGTTGTTCACGCCTGCGACGCGTCGGGAACTTGTAATTCAGCGATCTCTGGATTTGATCGGTGGTTCGATGACTGCTGACTCAATGGGGACAAGTAATCAGGGAGGCCTGTACAACAGCACAGAGGCGTGATCCGCTGCGTGTGGTCAATGATCACCCTGCGAGTATTATAGACACGAAATGTGCCGTAGCGGCCATCGGTGCGCAGTCGTGATACGCAGTCGAAGTGCAATTTCGAACACAAGCGTCGCGGTGCGCAGCTAGAATGAACGCAGCGATGAGTAATGCCTACATAATCCAGTGAGGAAAGGCTAGGAAAGAAGGAAGCATTAATATTGACATCTCACGTGTAGGTCAGTTGTCGTTGGAAGGATGGGATCGGGAGAACTGGGGGCAATGCATATTGGTTGAATTCAAAGAATAATAGGTGCGAGTCTTATTGCGGTGTGATCTGTCCGACTCTGCGTAATGCCTCTCCTCTGCTCATCCTTGTGCCGAGGTCCCTTATCAGGCAACCCGTCGGCATTGCGGAAATACCTTCAAGAACAAGAACATTGCGTTCCAATTTGCCAAGCCGCATCCGATGGATCATGTACATAGCTTCTGTTCAAGTTGGGTCCAGTATTCCTTTAGCGGGGAATGAGTGTATTTTAACAACAGCAATTATCATTTATGTGTTATGACTCACAATGAACTCGGAACAATGTCCATCCGAACGCTATTAGGCATGGGACGGTGTAAATAATCCGCAGTTTACGAATGGAACGTACCAATGATTAGTAGTGACCCGTCGACAGACTGGCGAGAGAGCATAGCTCCAGCGGAGATGCTTACCTCTTCAAGTGGCCAGTGCAAACAATTGCACCACTTGAAGGGAAACCCGTTTAGGCAAGTCATACGATTTCATGAAAAACCCAAAGACAAAGCCCCCCCTCGACTCCACTTCCTCAACGACCACGACGCGATCCTGGAATGCCTCGTCTTCCCCCAGGACAGTCTAACCCGCCCTACCTCGTCCACACCCTTGACGGCCAGTTCGTCGATGCTTCAGGCCGCACTCTCCTGCTGCGCGGTGTCAATGTCTCTGGCTCGTCCAAAGCACCACCTGGCCAACCCTCCCATGTCCTCAATGGGCTCTGGGAATCCGCAGAAACAGGCGGTCAAAGCTTTGTTGGGCAGCCATTTCCTCTCGACGAGGCTGATGAGCACCTCACCCGCTTAAGGAGCTGGGGCTTTAATATGCTACGGTACCCGATCACCTGGGAGGCCCTCGAACACGAGGGACCGTGAGTCTATCTGCATCTTCGTCTCTCAAGCCCACCCCACTAACACCACAACCAGCGGAAAGTATGACTACGAGTACATGGACTATACCATTCACGTGTTGCGCAAGTGCAAAGCGCACGGATTCAAAGTTTATATGGATCCTCACCAAGATACCGTACGTCAGCCACCTTGTCTTTGTTTGACACCAACCTGAGTTCGCGTCCACTTAGTGGTCACGGTTCTCTGGCGGGTCTGGAGCACCGTACTGGACAATCCCTGCCTGTGGCATTAACCCACGTGCATTCACCGCTACTCAAGCCGCCATCCTTCACTTCGAGTACCCAACCCCCCAACCAGACATCCACGACCCCGCCTCCCTCCCCGCCATGATCTGGTCGACCAATTACGGTCGACTCGCCTCCCAAACCCTTTTCGCCCTATTCTTCGCCGGGCGCACATTTGCCCCCAATTGCATCATCGACGGCGTCAATATCCAGGATTACCTCCAATCCCACTTCACCAACGCATTCTCTGCTCTCGCACAGCGCATTCGTGACGCAGGCGACCTCCTAGACGAGGTCGTTATCGGCTGGGACGGTATGAACGAGCCTGCAGAGGGATTCATCGGATACCCCGACTTGAATGTATACCCCACCACGCAGGGCTCGACCCTCAAGAAGGGCAGCGTGCCCACCCCAGCACAATCCCTCCGACTTGGCATGGGCCAGTCCCAGACCGTCGATAACTATACCTTCGGCTCATTTGGGCCCAAGCGCGATGGAACCGTCACCATCGACCCTTGCGGTGTGCGCATGTGGTCCGACCCCTCGACCGAGCCTAACAATGTACATCCCCGCTGGGGATGGCGCAGAGACCCACAGTGGACACTCGGCACTTGCATCTGGGCACTGCACGGTGTCTGGGACATCGACACCGGCTACGTCCTCCAGCCCGACTACTTCCGCTTTCTCCCATCCTCCTCGTCGCACTCTCGCACGGAAGTCGATTTCTTGGAGGATTTTTACCTCCCGCAGATCACAGCCTACTTCACTGCCATCCGCGCCATCCACCCGCGTGCTATTGCATTCGTGCAGGCCCCCGTCTTCGTGATCCCGCCTGCCATCCCCGAGTCGCTGCTCGCCGGGCGCGCGTGTGCCGCGCCCCACTACTACGACGGGCTCACGCTCGTCACACGCCATTGGAACTGGTTCAATGCCGATGCACTCGGCATGATACGCGGGCGCTACTCAAACCCCATGTTTGCTGTCCGCATCGGCGACCGCGCGATCCGCGCATGTATCCGGAGTCAGCTTGGTATCCTCAAGGCAGATGCGGTCCAACTAGGCGGCGGGACGGGCGAGCCAGCCTCATCCACACTAGCGCGGTACCCCACCATCATAGGCGAGATTGGCACGCCCATCGATATGGACAAGAAGGCGTCGTATGATCCGTCGTCGGCGCGCTTCAGGTCGTACGCGCAGCAAGAGCGTGCTCTCGATGCGAGTCTCTCCGCTGCTGACGGGCCCAACGGGCTCTCGTATTCGGTATGGACGTACTGTGCTGACAACAGCCATAAGTGGGGAGACGGATGGAACATGGAAGACCTTAGTTTGTGGTCCCGCGAGGATTGCCGAGGGGTGGTGAGGCAGGCAGGATCGACGTCCACACTTGCGACGCTCGCCCGACCTGCGCCGTATGCCACGTTGTCCGACCCAGCTGTCGAGCCGCCCCACGCACGTCTTGCGTTCCTACTCGACGGCGCACGCGCTGTGCGCGCATTTTGCCGCCCGTTCCCTGTGCGCACGGTCGGTGTGCCCTCCAACATCGAGTTTGATATCGGACAGGCGAGTCTGAAGGTGGTCGTGCGTGTTGGGACGGGGGATAAACCATGGGACGTGGACTTGGAGGACGTGGACGCGGACAACGATGGGGATGCAGAGGAGAAGCCGGGTTCGCTCGTTCCGACTGAGATATTCCTGCCCCTCGTGCACTTCGCCTCGGGGGCATGTGTAGAACGCGCATTTGCCCTTGCCAACGGGTGCCCCGACGTCAATACCGATGGCGATCCCGGCTCCGGCTCCGATTCTGATTCCGAGATGATACGACAGGGGCGGCAGCGATACGCTGCTAATGGAAGATACCAGAACGGGGGGACGACGCCCCACACGTATACTGCGTCGAGTCTCACCCTTTCGCCGTCGTCGTCCGCGCCACTCCAAACCTGGCCGTCATCCGCCTCCCTATTATCTAAAGGAGCATACCCCACGTCCCCGACCGAGATGCGCATCCAGAATGACGCCTACGACGTCACCGTCAAGATATCCGAGGGTCGTGTTGTGCTATGCGAAGACACGCAAATGCTACGGTGGTTCTACAGCGTGCCTTCGGACAGTGGTGCAGAGAAACGACCCGATCCGAAGGAGGTGTGGATCGAGGTGAAGAGGACGGGCGGTGCGATCAAGTATCCGCGGGGTGCTGCAGGTGCAGCGGAGCGGAGACCCGCGAGGGACGGATGTGCTGGGTGGTTCTGGGAGGGCTTGTGGGGAGACTCTGAGTCGGGGTGGTGTCCTGATTCGTGTGTGGTCATGTAGGTGTTCCACTGCGCTGAGCGCTGGGCATTCAAAATATTCACGACTCACGCTGCATTTTTATGGGTTGTTGGATTACATAAGGTAATGGATTATATGCTGAAGAGATAGGGATTTTAATTGCGTTTTATGGATGTAGCATAGAGCTCTGGAGTCACTGCATATCGGATAAATAACTGCTTTGCTGCCAATTGTTGTCGCATTACTGTTTTGTTCGTGGCGTAGGCTTGTGTTCTCTTCTGCGTGATGACCGCCGTGATAGGTGAGATCTTGAGACCATGGTTCTAAGGCACATGCAAGCGTCCTTTCGTGTCGCCTTATACGAGACTGCCAAAAAATGTACATCGATCCATCCACGTACTAAGAACCACTCCGGCCAGCCATTGGAATTGGGATACTCCCATTGGTCGGGAAGTATCACTGCAGTCGGGGACACCGTGCTGGGAGCATACGTGCTTATTGTTGGCTGACGACGGTCCGGTTGGCACCGCCCTGAAACTTTTTGACTCTAGTACTTACTACATACTTCGTCGTGTGCTATTGGTGGCATTATAGAATCGTTAGCAAGATTACTTCTACACTGTGGCCAAAGCCTGGTTCGATTTTATACCTGGTTTTGTTCCCGCCTGCTTGCAGTGTATCCCACCATTTCCCTGACAACCGCGGCCTCAACGCTTCATCTTTCGACCTTTAAAAATGGCTACCGTCAAGCTTGCCACGCTCGTCATTCGTGTGAGTCGTGTATTTGACCTCCGTGCACTGACAGCAGCTGTAATTTCTGCTCACAGACCATCGCAAAACCCATATCTGCACAGCTCAAGAGCCAGGCGACGCAGTAAGCTCACTTCCACTGCCATGAATATGCACCACCTCAGTGATAATTTGAATGTCCCTACACATGTAATACTTGCGTGTTTTTGATACCCTTACGGACTGGACACTAGGCACCCCGCGTTCCGCAACCTGTGCGTCTCACTCGCGCAAAAGATGCACACGACAGAGGTATCCCTCCGCACGAACATCCTCGGTGAGCCAGCTCGCTCCCATGTTCGTCCCCTCTCCGAGACACGGTGCGTGCGTTAGTATGCTTCCTCACTTCATCCCGTGCCTCACCCTGTCGACTGCAGGGCCATCGAAAACGGCGCCAACGCACTCGCAGAAGGCTTCCTCTTTGCCGTTGCAGCCGCCCTCATCCTCGGCGACACATATCGTACCTCGCGCGCACAGTCCAAGCGGCGCGACACGGTCGATGACAAGCTGGATGAGCTCGCTGAATCAGTATCGTCTCTCAGTGCGGCCGTCGAGCGGCTTGAACGGGCACAGGAGGAACTCCATGGCCAGCGAGAGAGGTACGACGATTTGGCACGGATCGTAGAGCGCGTGGTAGAGATTGGGCTGAGAGGTGGGTGGGCAGAATTCGAGGATACTCCGCTCAGGGTACCGAGAGTGGATCTGGTGTCCCCATCGGTGCGTATGAAGGCAGCAAAGGCGCTGGATGAATCAAGGTCGTCGACGGACGGTAAATCCGATCTGGAAGCGGATCAACCAGTTTCATCATCATCCGCAAAGTTGTCATAACGCTCGCAATTCTCGATCTTCTACGGGACACATTGGTCACGTGACATGTGAGTCCAAGATCGACGAACCCAACGCTTACGCTACAACGAAGAAACAGTGCACTAAGCTAATAAACATTTACTATTGCATGCATTTGCATATTATCCCATCTCCATCCATCCTCTCCATCATATACCCTATTCCATTACCTTAATTGATGATTCTCGACGGAGCGTAACGGCATTCCAGCCAGGTACGTCTGCGACCACATACGAGTTAAGCCAGCGCCCCTGCCTCCTCTACGCTATTGCTCCTACTGCACCACGAAGGTACTTGATCGTACCACCCATCCGCTGCACCTCGATCCATATATTCCTCGTGATGACGATGCCAAGGACGGCAGTGCTGCAAGAGTGACGGTCAAGGTGGTGTGTGCGTGGGGGTTCATCGTGCCCTTCTTATCAAGCCCTTAGCGAACGCGGTGTTACTGCTATTCAAAAGGCGAGATCAAGGAATCTCCGATAGGCTCTGATGTTACTAGAGCGTGCGGCCAGCTGGCATCTTTTAGATGGTGTGGCCAGGGGTTGGTGGGCGAATGGGCTTAGCAGCTCCTGTTTCTCCGCCTCCCGTATTTGTAGGTCTCCCGTCCTAACTCGCCAACTATCCCCAGGGTTATTTATCCGATGTCAAACTCGTGTTATTGGCAATACAAATCGCATTATGGCCTTCTTCGAGACTGGATGTACGCCTATGTGCCCACCCATACCTCCAGATTACTCAAAATGACATGCACATGAAATATACAACAGATGGTCCTTTTCCTAGGGGACCTGTCGAAATTGAGTTTTCCGTCAGCATCTCCCTAGGCGGTCCTGAGAGTCGAAGGAAATCAGTCTTTTTGGCACAGAGCTGGATTTTAACTCCGATTATCCGAAACTGTGATCGACGAGATGCATTGGATTGCATTCAAATTAGCAAACCCCTCGGCGGTAAGCAAGATACATACTAGCATCGAATTTGGCCAGATTTACCCCACGAATCACTTCGTATTTCGCCCGCATTCCTATCATAGGGTCTGACAGCTAGACTTGGGTCGAAGCCTGTCCAGCATGCTTTAACGTTATATGGACTGAGAAATACGGGTCACGGATCCTATTACACCCGGTTACTTTCCCTATCTTCTCGTGGAATTTAGAAAGCAAGTCGACCGGGGCCCAATTGTAAGTGTAACTGCTGAAATTCGTGGACTCTAATCGTAGTTTTAGTCTGCAAGTGTTACAGATTTTCAGTACTTGGGGCTAGCGTCACGATGGGGCTTTCACGTTACAGTAATACGTGGGTTTTAAGTTTAAACGTTCTGTTCGTCCTAGAGGGAGACCCAGGACGCTGGCTCGCCTTGATGTCAACACACAGCAGGCATGCATTCTTGGGGCGGAACCTTGGTCAGCATGTGCTGTACTCATCTGGGGTCACGCTCACGCCATAAGACGCCATTGAATTTCGCACGGCCCATTCCATCAGGTTTCTTGGTGGTATACCATTAGTTCCTTTTTGGTCGAAGGGCATCCGGATTCTCTAGCATTCATCTTGTGTGAGTGCGCTGTTTCCCGCTATTCTCGCGTCTAATTCACTCTGAAGCCCTGCTTGCGCGGAACGGCGCCATGGATTCTGAACTCGCCAAGGCGCGAGCTGAATTAAACCTATTGGAGCAACAAGAACAATATCACCTGGAACAGCTTTACAGCACACGCAATGCCATTCAAGTACAAAGGATGCAGATCAAGGAAATCATTAGCCAAAGGCCGGTTCCCATCAACCGCCTGCCTAACGAGGTGCTTTTGCGGATATTCGACCTTGTCATTCAAGCGGACCGTTCTGAGTGTGATGTACACGACGTACACGACCACCGCAACGTTCTTATGACTGTGTCTCGCTTCTGGAGGGAACTCATTCAAAATAGTCCCAAGCTCTGGACGTATATTCGCCTGATCGGGATCACGAGATGCTCTACATCTTTCGTGCAGATCCACATAGATCGCAGTGGCCAGTGTCCTCTAGACATTGAAATTGCCGGTTGGTTTAACCCCAGCTGGCAGCCACCGGCTCTCAGCAACTTGCTCGACATCGTGCTTCCGCATGCATACCGTTGGCGGAGCCTCGTCTTCTCTGGAATGCCTGAGGAGTGCGCGTTGCTGGCCCTTAGTAAACTCAACGGGGCGGCATTCCCCTCCCTCACCCATGTCAATGTGTCTCATATCCCTGGTACCAACACTCCATACGACTACCAGTTTCTCAAACCCGAAAATGTTCCAAGACTCAACAACTTGCAGCTTCATGGCGCTACCGTCTGGAACGTTCTCAGACCCCCTTCCGGCCTCACCAGCCTCACGCTCAGTTGGAATTTCGCAGGCGGTGGTACTCCTCCGGTACTGTTATCCGCCCTTCACAGCCTAAAATTCCTCTCGCTTGAAGGTTCCACTCAGACTTGGGAAATTAGACCTAATAGTATTCACTTGCCGCTGCTGGAATCTCTCATTTGCAAGGTTTCTCATCCTGGCGAGCTATTGAGAGCTATGTCAGTCCCGAGGCTTACCCGATTCGACTGCAGCGACTCATTGGAACCAACGGCCGACGTGTTTTCTACACTTCCCTTCGGCTCATTTTCGACTGTTCGTCATCTTTCCATTGATTTCGCTCGAAACCGGCAAGTGAACCCGTGTGTCCGCGTCATGGATCTTTGCATTGCGTTTCCTAGTGTGCGTCATGTAGCCCTAGACGTACATGACATCCGCGAGTTCTTCTGCCGTCAGAGTGGTTCGTATCCTGCAGATCATTGGGATCAACTCGAAATCTTGTCTATCAGAGGGAATAGCATATCTCCGCAGCTCTCCGAAATCCAGAATTATGTTAGACCATGGATCCTACAGCGGTCGCATTGGGTAGTAAAACTGGCGTTGCGAATCGAATTCTCTTCTAGCACTCTCTCCGAGATCGACGAGGATTTGCTCACCACTTTCTACACTTCGTTAAATCAATATTGTTCGGCGGAGGTATGTTTGAAGGATGTCTCGCTCCAGCATTCCGTCGTAATCTCTGGTATGGAAAACGGTTCGCTGAAACTCAGCTTGGTACGTGCTTTACTTATTTCGCGTACCAATATTAACTTGGTGTTCCCCTCCACCATGTGCTTAGGTCGTCCATGGGATATCATCTGGCATAGTCAGGGAACTTGGCCAAGCATCCGTGGGAGGCCGTGTCAAACAAAGTATAGTGGAGCGGTGTAGGCACTGCCTCGCATATGGATAGCACTTCAGCTGAAGGATCGCTTGCAGTTACATTACTTACATATCTCGCTCTCAGTGCATTACCCAGACTCGTATCGATATTATCCGATTCCCCTATTGATCACTTTCAGCTGCTATTTATTTGTACAGACGAGATATCAAAGATCGGCGCATTCAATTCCTTCACCCCCGTGAGCACACCATTTCGAATATCGGACTATGTCCCTCGGCTGTGATTGCACGCGAAACGATCGTTGTATTGAGTGTCTGGCTTTGGGAAGCTACACTTATTAGGTGTAAAGAGAACACGATAGAATGGAGTAGAAAAAGAAGACAAATTTAAAGGAAGATTATTAATCCAAAAGAGGCAGAGTGTTATAACGAAATTACGCAGAACGCAGGGCTAGAAGAAAAACCTACTATGGAAAGCACCTATGAGATATCGCAGCAACAGGAGGTAGGGGAGGTAGGATCGCTACTCCAAAGGTATTTGGAGAGTCAGCAATTCGCAAGCATTTTTGATGGCTCTTGTGACACAAATAGGAATTTCGGGTATCACCTTTCGTACAAGTTACTCATAAATTTGGCTGCAAGTGTTCAAAAGAGATCACATACCACTTTCATTGAAGAAGGCTCTGCTACATTTCCAGAAAATGTTAGTGGGGGACTCAAGGGAACATTTTCAAACTCCAAGGTGCAATATTCATGAAGTGACTGATATAGTGCCAACAACCAGGTGGAATTATATCCCCATGCCTCATCATACTGAATTTTAGAGAAGACCACATGGAGCACAGGCAGTCCCATATTCTGTCGATGCTGAAGCCAAAGAATGAATACATTTGGCATTCGGAGAACTTCATCAGCTAGTCCAATGAAAGTTATATGCTGGAGGTTCTCCCAATTGTCTGCTATGCAAGGGCCCTTGCACATATCAAAGATGTTAGGGATATCCTCCGGAAGGAGTTCCACATGCCGAACACCAGGAAATGCCAGAGAGATTGCCTTAGCTTCGTCATATTGGTAATCCGGCTCACTGCAAAGCCAAAAGGAAAGAGATTGGACTGAGCTGAGAACACATCCAGGATTAGACGGAGGGGTTTGCCTGAGCTGGGAAACGTATCGTTGATAGTCACAGTGGCGGAGCTGTGGAGCCACCAGTGCTTCTAGAAACTCCCCTGGCCCGGACACTAGTCGGAGGGTAATCTTCTCAAGAAGGGGGAGGTTGATACTGTTGGGTTGAAGCCGCCAATGGCTAATGTTTCCACTGAGAGAGAGCACCTTCAGTGTCTGCAATGAGAGGAACATGGGAATTGCCGATCGGGATGACCTAGGCTCGTTGCAGTAACGATGAAGTGTCAAAGATAGGGTCTCAAGCCCCAGAGGAACATCAATGTCATCGTATTGAGTATGAAGTACTGCGTGCTTGAGACGAGGAATGTTTTGCGGTTGAAAGCATCGCTGGTAACCAGCTTGAGGGCCACCGTCTGGAAACAGTTCGGCGGGAATATCAACACTGGACAGGCAAGAGAAGCACAGGCCATCAATGCTTCTAAAGATGAGACTGAAGACCTCTTGACAAGAAGACGTCAGCACAGTAAATGTGCGCCAGCGTGATACACAAGCCACCACAGCATCCAGCATTTCACCAAGGTAGCGTTTGTTCGAGTCGCGGTACCAAGCATCAATATAGACGTCGATGAGACAAGTGCGGCTCCTTATTGCGTGCATGTGCACAACTGACGGCGACAACCTCTGCGCTAAAGTGATTTCAGTCCAGAGGTTAGGGCAACCGAAAATCAGGTTTCTCCAATGGCGGGATACGCCAGCTAGTTCACCCTTCCTCCGAATTTGATTTATGCGATTACAGGATAGGTCGTCAGAGGGACTTGCACGAATTGCAAGGCCAATTATTTGCAGCAGGGATTCAACCGGGAGGCGATTAATAGGCGGTTTTCCGCTTCGGACAAGGTCTTCAAGCCTTCTCCTCTGTGCTTGAGCAGCAGCACGAGTATCCGCAAGTTGTTTGAGTAGCTCGTTTTCGCGCTTCTCTAGACGGCCCAGTTCTGCTCGTGCGGCCGAGATTTCGTCAGTGAAGTTGCTAGAGGTGAAGCAACCACATAGTATACATGAGCAGCTCCTGATGCGATAGTGATACATGCATACCGACTGGGTGTTCTCCAATTTACTGACTTCATCCTCGGGGAGTTGGCGTATGTAGCTCACTACAGTTTTATACAAGTTTCACATGCTCTGGCAACATACTTATTAGGGAACACTGTCACACGTGATCAACCCCGTTTACCTGTCCTTGACCGTCAGTGATCAGCCCAAGATCAACTTCAATATCGACGTGCAAGTATTCCACCGCACGACCTCTAGTGGCATAACGGTGTCGCCGTATTGCTAGGACGATGTCAGCGGCACTCAATATGAGGCCAGACTCATCCAGCCACTCTGCCACGACACTTCCAGATATCTCTCTCGGTTCACTTGTCTCTGGAATATCAACGCCTGGTCGAGTACTCCGTGCGCCTTCAGCAGCCTCGCAGAGTACAGCACCATCATCTGCTCCACTCTCCACGCCCTCACCACCTGTTGGTGGTCATGCCACATCAGGGCTAAGAAAGCGTCTCGACGTACTTGCATTGTCGGGTCGTGGCGATGATGATGGAATTGACGATGGCGTCGATGCTGAAGGTGGTGGTACCGGTGGCGGCTACTTGGACACTCCAGCTGCGAAACTAGATGGTCCCGAAACGCCTGTTGCAAGGCGAAGAGCACGAGGGAATGCCCCAGGAGGGAAAGGCGTTACGCTTACCCTCCGTGATCAGGAGAAGGTATGTCGCTCCTGTTGTCGTCGGAGGCTGACCTGATGTTGTGCTGCTACCACTACATTTATTTCGTGGTACACTACGTAGCACATCGACGCACTTAAGAAGGAGAACTTCAACATCAAACTCAGGGTTCATTTCCTCGAAGAACGACTCGCACAACTTGCCCCCGACCAGGTCGACGCTGCACTCAAACAGAATGTGTCCCTAAAAGTAGAGGTCCAGCAACGGGGTCTTGAGTTGAAGAAACTCAAGCGACTTGTCCTTGAGCTGGAACGCGAACTCGAACGGACACAGCGGGAACGGGAACGTGCTACGTCTTCGCATTCACAACGAGGAACAGAGAGGGAGAAGGAGTTGGAATCGAGGCTTGGGGAACGAGAGAGAGAGTTGAGAGAACTGAGGAGGGGACGGGTTAGTGCTGCAGATGCAGATGCACTCCGACAGGCCGAACTCCGCAATGAAGAGCTGGAAGAGGAGTTGGAGAACGTTCGGGGACTTCTAGAAGAGAACATGGACGAGCTTGAACGACTAAGAGAACTGGTCGAGAAGCAAGGCGATGCCCAAAGTGGCACCTGGTCGCGCAAGGTATCGTCCTTGGAGACGGAGAACGAACAGCTGCATGCAAAACTTGAGGAGCAGGGCGAACTTTTGGCACAGAAAGAGGACGAGGCGTCGGATCTTGCTGATGAGGTTGACAGACTCCATCTAGAGCTACAGGAACTCCAGCGGAGATATCAAGCCGAATCGGTCGAACGGTCATCCTCGCGTGCTCAGATGCTGGAAGAGAGGGAGGAGAGAGAGGCTGTCGAGGAGGACCTTAATGCAGTGCGGGATAGGCTAGCGGCGACGATGATCGAGTTACAACAGAAAGAAGACGAGCTGGAGATGAAGAATAAGGAGATCGAGGATCTCGTGGCCGACCACGAGCGGATCGTAGGCGTCGTTGAGGATGAATGGAGAGGCGAAGTGGAGGAAGCAAAGGCACAAGTGGAAGAGCTACGTGACGTGCGTATCCAACTTCGTCCAATTTCATTTTATATTCAATTGAGACGACGTTGATGCACGTGAATTCACAGGCCCTTGCAGAACGAGAGACGGAATCCAAGGAACTCCGTCTCAACATCTCAGAATTAGAAGCCAACACCAATGACCTACATGCTAAATTCGAGGCTACGCTACAACATCTCGAGAAAGAAGCCGAGGAAAGAGACACTGAGCTCGAGGCTGCGAACCGCGAGATCGAAAAATTAGGAGAACAGGTTTACCTCCTGGAGGTCGAGAATGATAGAGTAAAAGAGGAATATGAACGCATGCGGGAGGACGAGACAGTAGAGCGTGAACGACTTGAGGCGCTCGCCACTGCACTCAAAGATGTGAGTGGTGCCAATGATAGTCCATCTCCGGGAATTGATACCATTGCCTTTACAGAAAGTCAGCATGCTCAAGACCCAACTTCAAGACCTACAGGACCTCTACGATCAGACATGTGCGGACATCCACGCACACAGATCACGTCAAGAAGAGCTCGCCCGACACGTCGAGGATCTTGTTGCCGAACTCAAAGCAGAGCGCGCTGAACGCGACCGCATCGAACAAGACTTCCTCAACGCCGAAAAGGACTTCGACTCTGAACTCCGACGCGAGCGACGTACGCTCGAGAACAAAGAGGCTGCCCTACGTGATACCCTTGATAACCTCGCGAAGACGCAGACAATGCTTGAGCAACGGGAAGATGATCTCAAAGCTGTCCAAGATGCGCTCAAGACGAATGAGGAGGCGTCGAAGAAGCTTGGAGAGTCCCATACGACGGCCAAATTCTCGCTACAGCTCGAAGTGGATAGGTTAAAGAGGGACGTGCAGACACTCGAGGATGCGCTCACGCGTGCACGGCAGGATATCACGGAACGGGAGGGCACGACGCGCGAGCGGGACACCACGATCGACAAGTTGCACAACGAGGTGCGCGATTTGACGACACGGCTGGGTAACCAAACGCAGACGCGGCTGCACCTTTCCGAGAAGCTGGATAGTGCGCAGGCGGGTTTCAAGACAGCCGAGACTGAGCTTGCGACGTATAGGTCCCGCGTGAATGAGCTAGAGGCTCGGCTGTCCAAGGACCAGAAACAACTACTGAATGCCGAGACACAATACCGGGATCAGTTAACAGAGCGGAACACACTATTGTTGACGATTTACCAGTACATGGACAAGATTCTTGGAGTTGACAAGACACCTGTACGTCCTGATATGTCTTTTTTATTCTTTCATTAATTCTGACCACTTTTGTAGAAGAAAGGTGGCCAAGCTGAGACGAAGCCGTTCACAAACTTCGGGGTATTTCATGACAACCTCATCACGCGACTCAAGGCACTCTCTCAGATTCAGCTTGATTTCGACAAGCGCGTTAAGGAGGCAGAAACGCGCTTCGCAGAGAAATTGACAGATATGCGGAAACAACTTGATACACGGTGGAAACAGCTCGACAAGTTCGAATCCAGTGTTAAGGCATATGCAGACGCGAAAGCCACGTGGCGACGCAAGTATGTGACAAAAGAGGGTGAACTGGAGGCGCTAAAGGTTCGTGATTTTTCCGATGTACATTCTACGTTGGTCACAATGACTCGCATGAATACCGCATGTCTAGGCCACGAACAATGATTTGGTGCAACAATTGTCGACCGCACGGCGACCTACACAAGGCGATTCCCAAGAAACGCGGACGCTCTTGTCTCGGGCCGTTAATGCGGAGAAGCGTCTCAACGTGGTCCAAAACCAGCTGTTGCAAACAGAAGAAAAAATTTCTTCAATAAACCAGAAGACAACCACCACCGATGCTAAATGGGAAGCCCGTGTTAAGGAATACGAAGCGCGATTGAAAGCCGCAGAAGAGAAGTACAAGCGTGAGCGGCAGGGCAACAAGGAAAGGATCTTGGAACTCGAGAATCAGATAAAGTGCGATTATCTCGTCTCCAGCCAACGTTGTGCAAATAACTGACGTTCTCCGTTCTCCGACGATACGAACAGGAGTCTCGAACGCCAGAACGAGTTGGCCCAGAAACGGAACGCACAGCTGGACAACGTAACTGAAGCTGTTAAAAGTAGCAACGGCGCTCGATCGCGGTAATTAGATGGGCTCATCCTCCATTACTCTTGACCCGCCACGAGTTTTTAATGGCTCACCTTCACCTACACTTCCATTCTCCGCTTTCATTATGCTTTCGAGTGTCGTTTGCAACACATTCATAATTGCGTACCATACAATCCCGACCTGTACCTATCGACCCAGATTACACCACAAGTATCCTAGCCCGGCCATTAGGCCTTTTCTGCTTATGATTCCGATTTCGCAGGCGGATCTTCCTTGGGGTGCAACTATAGGCAGGTTGGAAGTTGTAGTATGGCTTGCCAACTAACCCGTTCAACTACAGGAACACAGGATAAATAAGCCACGGGGTTGTTTTCCGGACCACTAACCATGGATCAATCATAGTGCAGTGCAACTATGTCGGTTCCTCAGGCCAACATCAGAGGAGACTAATCTGACTTCGGGCTGAAATAAAGGCTCATCCAATTTTTAGTTCGGTTGAACTACTTCCCAGATGGCCACTGAACATCTACGGGGCCCTTCCTCTGCTCACGCAGACAATCAAGTTAACTTTGGTGATGTATACACTCGCTTCAGCAGTGATGAATTGTGATTGCCGTGTCCCCCCGGGTTTTGTTCAGTGTGAGCACCGGCGCCATTACATAAATTGTATCGACCGTTTGTGGCTGATTCTCATGTTCGACTTTAGCTTTCGTAGGGACTCATTCGTGCCGTTGGTCCCACAAATTGTAGGGGACTTCCGGGTCGCGGGTGCTGCCATAAGGTCAATCATAATTGACTATTGAAAAATCGAATGTCATGTGTGAATTGACAATTGATCCATTGGAATGGTTCTCACAGTTCCGCGGTCAGCGTAAACATTCTTGGGACCGCACTTGGAGATCTGGTTTGGTTTGCCTATTCGTCCTTTTGTAAGTCCACTATTCCCCCAAGACACCATCCCACAATCTTCCTCCGTCGGATGGAAGACGACCTATGCATACATCTTGGCAGGATTATGACATTGATGGCAATAGGTAATTCTGGTACTGCACTTGTTACTAACCTCCCGAGCCTTTTGTCCTGGGAGTATGTCGATTGGTGCAGCTGCTATCCGGCATATCTACCAACTGTAGGAGAAGGACTCTGCTATGGTAGGTTTCCTCGGTGTAAGTTGACGTGTTTCATAACAACTTAGTGCTACATACCTCCAAGGTCTTCTTGTCAGGACTTACCATGGGTCCTTTGACCGGAGGTGAGCCGTACCCTGTACAATGGTGTAACGAACGAACTAATCTTGAATACAGGTATCGCTGCTGAGTATTCGACGTGGCGCGGACTTCAAATGGCTCTACGCGTTTGGCTGTGCCTTGTACAAATGGTTCTTATATACTTTCTCCTCCCCGAAACCGTGCACCCGACCTCGCGTGGAATTGAGTGGTACAAAGGAGGGGTCAATAAAGAGGTTTATATCTGTCAACCCCTCCAGCAGTCTCGGGTTGTTAAAGAGCCTTCATGTTGGTAAGTGATTCGTAATCTGCCATATCTTAGGAAGTAGTTCTGTACCGATTAGGCCAAATCAGTTACATAGTGGCAGATACCTTGGTATTGACCACGGAATATGGTGCGTTGTTGTGTCTCATTACCGACAGCAAAATGCTGAAAATTGAATGGTTATTCAACCATTAGCCCTCCTACTTCTGCTTGCATACACGATTGTTCGCTGTGCTCGCCTTGGTAACCTACACTACATACTATCTCATTTCTTCATGATAGAATGATCCTTAATCGGGGGTTCCCTAGGTTCCTTCCCAGCGGACTGGAAAACTTTGGTACGCCCATCCGCTGATCCACAAGAGAGTCTACTTTCTCTGAACATATTGCAGTGCACATACCGCCGGACGCTTATCGGGTGTCATGATCAAGAAATGGAAGAAAACAATGTAGCAGGCTATGGTGCCCCGAAGAACGGCTCCAGGGGGCGTATCAATCAGTTCTCTGTATCTCGCACCACTTTCATTGGGCACTGCATCCATGATATACATAAAAGGTTTAGTAAGCCTTTTGATATGTCTACTACGTCTAATCATGAATGGCATGGGTGTGAGTGGACTATCTCATTGTCTACCGAAAAAAGACCTCTAGATCTGACATGGCACTCAACGCATCAGCTCGTATGCTGTTGACTTAATGGGATCACAGAATGCGGAGGCGATCACAGTAATCTGGTATATTCACTACTCACTCCCACCTGATGAATTTTGTGAATAATTCTCCAACAGTGCTTTGCGATCACTTTTCCTCACACCTTTGACAGCAATCGGGTACTTGTGGATGTTGCCCTCGCTCCATGTATATTTTTACCTGGGAGTGTCTATTCTAGTGTGTGTAGCTGCATTTGGCTGACCACATGATCACATGCAAGCCTACATAAGTGAATGTTGGGTGTGCGATGGCGGCCGATTTAGTATTGCGGAGTTGCAGAGATACGAATAGTTGGACCTCACGAACCATCCCCCGTCGCCCATTCCAAACTGAGTATAGAGCTTGACATTGTTTGCGTTCCCCGAGTCGGGTTGTGTAAAGGGTAAATCTTAACATCAATGTTGTACTTCCACGGTCACGCACTCGTTGGTCCGAGATGAATTCGATGGGTATATATATATATCCATCTATCCGGAAGAGCTTCCGATGCATGGAATGGCATATTGGCAACATGGAACCACCGTGCGTCATATAAGCTTGGCCCAGGTTTGTTCCCACCTTGTCAACCATATGCAAGTCCACTCCCACTGTCAGAAACGAGTGGTAAGTTGGAGAACTGGAGCAGTTGTTGGCCTGATATTCTGATAGACCGTACTATTTCAGCCCCATGGACGAACTCGCGAAAGCACGAATCCATCTGGCTTGCCTTGAGCAGCAAGAACGAGATCTGCTCGGACGGCTCAAGCGTGTTCGTAGCGCTGTGCAGTTACAGAGAGCTAGGATCGATGCCCTCGTCAGGAGCATTGAACATGCACCTATCAACCGTCTCCCCACCGAGCTGCTTTTGGTGATACTTGACCTTGCTATCAATACGGCTCCGGTTGGATGCAACATCCACCTTTACACTAGAAAGTGGGAACTAACCTGTGTGTCTCGGCGTTGGAGAGACGTTATTTTGAACAGTCCTGCTCTGTGGACCAGCATCAAGCTTACCCCCGCTTGGGATGCGTCTGTCGTAAAGGCACACGTGACAAGGAGTCGGGTTCGCCTTCTCGACATCGAAGTAGGCCAGCCGTGGCCGAGTAAAGGCAGAGATACACTCCCTGCACAACTGGATGCAGTGGTGCCCTCTGCGCACCGTTGGCGCAGCCTTATTATCCACAATAGCGCTGGATATATGCTTACTACACATGTTCTGGCTCGTATCGACTACCTGAAGCTATCCTCGCTCACTCATGTTTCGATACCCCTGTATCCCCCGACGCTACGCGAACAGGACGAGGGGAAGCTCTATTATCCTAATTTTCTTCGCCAGGGATGCACGCCCAATCTCAAGAGCCTGGAGCTTCGGAATTTTGTTGCCCCAAATGACTTCCAGATACCCCCTGGTCTTACCGATCTCCTACTGAAGCTTCCCGATGTTCGGCCTAGTGGATCTTCATCATTCCTCTCGTCCCTTTCATCGAAGACGCTAAGGAATCTTTCACTCTCGGGTGATATTGACCATTGGTTGCTCCAACCAGACACTATCCACCTACCGTTCCTTGAGAAGCTCGAACTCCGAGTATCCAAGGCAAAAGACGTATTAGAAGCCTTTGTAGTCCCTCGTCTCATAAGTTTCGAGTACCATCCATATCGCATGCAAGACCCCCCTTCCGTTGTGTTTCGTGGCCTAAGGTCCAAATTCCGCACTGTTGAACACCTTTCTTTCCACTTATGGGAAACCCTAGAGGATCGCTATGAAGATGCCAATGTCTTCTGTAGAGCTTTTCCTGGCGTGCGCCATGCGCAATTGCACCCAACTGACATCCCGTCTATTTTCTTGTCGAGGGATGTTTCATGTGCGGCGGACCATTGGACCCATTTGGAGAGCCTGAATTTCAAGGGTCTAACCCGTGACCTCCTGCGAACGCCCAACGAATTCTTCTTGTGGCTTGAACAACGTAAAGCCAAGGGGAAGCCCATGCTTCGCATCAAATTATCCCAGATCCAAGGAGATGACTGGGGCCACGATGTTTCCTGGCTTTCCACGCTGTACGAGTCCCTACACAACTTTAGCATCCTGGAGTTTGAGGACGTGCCACTAATGCCTGCAGTCATGCTCTCTGGGAACGTTGACTCTGCATTGCAGCTGGTGGGTACTCTCACCAAGGCTTTTTATGACGTAATTGACTTGTGAAGAACATGCCGGAGTTATCGCCTGGCCTTTTCAGCGGCATTGACCAAGCCTTTCGCGCAGGACACGTGTCTCAAAACAGAATAAAGGATTGCAAAGCATGTAAGAAGCATTGAGCTCGTCTCCTAAATTCCATATCCTCCTTTGTGTCGCCATTCACGGGGATGGGACCTTTTCGGACCTTAATTTCTTCCTTCACTTCCTCATGACTTTCGCTTGTACTACACTGTGACCATTACCCTGTATATAATCTTGACAGAGTTTACCTCGTTGCCTTGCTCTTACAACGGTAATTGCATCGAGGACACCAACTCCTCTTTTCCTTGTCTCCACAGTTCTGTGGAGTTGAGCTCCGAGATTACAGGTGTGGAGCCCATACCCACTAGACAGGGTCGTTCTGGCTATCGATAAGGCTCCCACAAAGTGGAGGCACATCGACATGATCCATAACCCGCAGCTGACTTCTAAACATGTTCTTTCAGAAATAAGATCCGGACATCTAGAAGTCAACAAAGACAACGCCGTCAAACCTGCACCTAATACTCGTGGCCCCAATACCGTCATAAAAACATCATCCACATCATGGCCGCCTTAAGAGCCGTTTTAGAACGTGTCGTTATTTGTTCATGACGTTCGTCCTTGGATCACCAATTGCGTATCTGCCTTCAAATGGCTGTCGTGGCATATCCGACATCCACATATGCTCGCAATCGTTCACCGTAGCGCGTCGTTACCCAAATGAGGCTACGGCCGTTGATCAGATCACACACTCTTTGGCAGGGGTAAACAATGAGGAGAAATGACGCGTACAAATACCCAAAGATTGCCAAGAGTGCAGCGATCCCGTTAGTAGTCATTACACCGAAGGCATCCACGGAAGGTAGGATCAAAGCGGACAGTGGTGCGAGGAGAAGCGATCTCAGCGCGCTGTTGTATAGTTGTTCAAAGACGCCCGTCGGTCCTGAGACGAGTAAGCAACGGGACATACGAGAGTGCTGCTGTCCCTTCTGCGCTTCGTGGGCCCATTAGATCGACGACGTACGAGCCGACGGGCCCAACTACCATGTCCACCTGGAAATATATGTACATACCTGTGTGAGGTCCTGTCTGTAAGAGAGCAAGAGAGATACACCCACGCCCACACCATTCGTGAATAAACATAGGAGGCAAATCGAAAGGCCTATTGGACCATCTATGTACGTTGCGACGACGCCGGCAAGGCCAACTGATAGTGGTACGAGCCATAGAGCACCAATATATATTCCCTGGAGTCGGTCTTCAGGACACCAAACCCCGCTGCGTTTCTTCTTCCATTTCTTGACCATGGCATCTGACAAACGTCCGGCGATATGTGCACCAACTGGTTACTATTCAGAGAAGTACTTTCGGATGAGAAGAAAGACGGACCGAAGTTTCCTAGACCATTGGGAAAGAAACACGCGCCGATTAAGGATTCGCTTTTGATGCTATACTGAGAGCCCTTTGGAGAGAAAGAAACAATATATACCGGAATGCATATCGGAAAAATGCGACATACGATCGTGTAAGCTAATGGAAGTAAGAGGACTAGTGATCGAGTTGAAATCAGTAATTTGTCTGTGGGGACGACAAGAATCAATAAACCCTGATCTGAATTGAATGCCAGAGCATCTGCGAGAGCCTAATATCACCTTCGTTAACACAGAATGAATAAGGGCCATGAACCACTTACCACCATCAGAAGATTGGGACTCCTCAGCAGCCCGAGACTGCTGAGTGGATTGATCCATACGAACCCCTTTCTGGACCTTTCTTCCGCTGTCCATTTGTCAATTCCACGAGTGTTCGGGTGGGCGGTCTCGGGAAGGAAAAAGTATATGAGAGCCACCTGGATAAGGCTCCACATGCACAGGGCCATTTGGAGTCCGCGCCATGTCCAATATTCTGCAGCAGCACCTACGTTCGCACTCGTATAAGACTTCAAACCGTCACAATACACTGCATGACGGCTTACCCCCGATGAAGGGTGCCACGGCAAACCCGAACAAGGAAGCCTTGAAAGTAAACATTGCAGGAAGATGTCATGAAATGCATCGGAATAATGTGAAGCTACTTACGCCGAAGAAATTTCCCAAAGCGGTCCCTCTTTCCTCAAGCCGGTGGATATCGCCAATGACGGCGGCACCAATAGACGTGCATCCAGAACACCCGAATGCTTGGACGAACCTCCAGAATAAAAGGTGCAGGAGGTCAGGAGAAAGTGCAGTGCCGAGGCTACCTATCGCCATCAATGGCATACCCCAGAGATATATGGGTCGCCGTCCATCTGAAAAGAAGGTCGTCGATTGGTAGGTCCGTTTGGTTGACATTGACACTTACAGAAGGATGAGTAGGTAGACCACACTAGTCCCCCTAGAGCATGACCAAGGACCGATAAACTGACAGCCATGCTATGAGAAACATTCCGATTGTCAATTCATACACAACACTCAGAAGCTTAACGGTTGTGGTGATTGACCTTGCAGCGGATGCTGAGATGTGTAGATCTTCTGCAATCTGTGGGATTGATGGCACAAATGCGTCGCGTACAAATACTTTGGTCAAAAAGGATCAGCTACGAGCGCCCGAGGTAGACCTAATGAGACTACTTGCACGGAACAAGACCAACGAACGACACTACGATGACGATCGTCCGCTTCTCTGCCGTGCTGAATCGGCTGTATGGATCATTACGATTGACATCGTTTGTGTGATCTACAAGAAGGGGTGCGTCTTCAGAGGCCATCGAAGATTTACTATGGGTTAGGATTATTTCTTGCCAAGCTTGAAGTCTGGGGGTCGCCAGGCGTACCTCGGAGTATGGTGTTATGCTAGTCGGACGACGGAGTGATATACGATAATCGCACTTGTTATATACGTCCCACAAAACTCCGTCGGAGAATAGATATTTCCTCGGCTCCATGGCCGAAGCCAAGCTTGGACACGGAGGTGGCCACAGGTCATGATACTGGCATACATCTTGGAAAATGTCTGGTCTGGCTGGAAATCAGCCGTAAACTGGGGTCAGGAACAGCAGAGGTCAAAGTTCGTTGTACATAAAGAGGGCACACACGTAAACAGTTGAGTTATACTTAAACGCTCTGTGCCCCTTCGTCTAGAAGCAACTGCGATGACCAATGAAAAGATAGTATAGTTTCAACGTGGGTGAATCGATATCATTGGCACTTGAAATCTTGGCAGTAGCCTGGACCATGGCCTGTACTGTACGTGAGTACAAATCAGCCCGATCACATAAAGCCCCTTGGCACTCACCGTAGTACATAACTTTGGCCTCTTGAGCTAATAACCCGCCACTGGTGTGGTGGTGGTTAGGTGTGGCAGCAACTTGCCTCACTTTCCCAAAGCCACACTCTTCGCATGTAGAGGCAAGTTGGAGATGCCAAGACGATGTAATCGATTTCCGGCCTACCCGGAGCCTCGCATTTCGTGGTTTGTCATGATCAGCAGATTATAATGATTCGATTCTGCGCAATCGCCCGACTGTCTCCAATGTCCAAGATGGCCATACATTTCGTAGTTTCCCACACAGTGACCAGCGCTTGGCTACGCACCATGATCGGCGTCGGTCACACCGGGTTGGTGCCAGTTGGGGTGGGTTCCAAAAACCCTTCGTGTTATTCTGCCATCGATTGCGTGCTGAGTCAGCATGTTTAATGCGGCGTCTCCCGGGATCGGCCGGATGAATCGATGACCCACTCACAGCGACTTATCCTTTGCAAGCTACTCACACGTGTTATTAACCCAACTGCAAACTCAACCAGACTGCCTCTTCAGCTGTGACGAAGGCTGGACAACACCGATGACCTTGCACTGAACAATGCGCTATCAGACTTGCTGATACTCTTGTTTCTCGACAGGGGACCTGAAATACGATGCTTAAGCAGGCCACGAGAGTACCCACAGGACACCAAACTCGCACTGTGTGCGCGGCCGCAGTGGCCTGGCACTACTTTAACTGTGACAGACATCCACCCTGATAGTTCCCTACGCAGTCAGGACATCCTTCGTACACAGCAGAGATTCGAAATGAGCTTCGCCCTTGATCAAGCTAAGGGCGAGGAAGGAACGAGACAAGCAGAGAGAAGCTAACTTACTACAGATGCCATGTCTTCCGACTCCAACCTAACAGCACACAGCGGCTTCTGGAAGTGGAAATGTAAACTTATCGGAGAACGCGGTGCTGAGGCCCTGGAAAGAGAAGAAAGACATCCATTATTATGGAATGTGTGCGAAAGTCGAACGTTGTGGCGACTCAGGGGACTGGCACTGGGAAGGGTTGTCCCTGATTACCTCCACGAACATGTCCGCGCTGACTGCTACTCTGGTAAGTTTTCCGACTGGCAGGCTTTGTGGTAGATTGTCTTCCGAGGCCATTGCCCATTTGAACTGCAAGGGCAGCTGGCGGTCCTAGCACTGGCACTAAATACTCAAGGCTTCCACACCATGGCTCAGTGACCAGACGTGCAAGACATTGCGCTTCACAGAGTCACTATGGCACCGCAACTTATGGCGTAGTCAGGTCAAATCGCCGTTGTCACTGCACTGTTTCCCTTCGGAAGCTTCTGTGACATATCCTGGCATGTCTTCGATGAATTCAACGAAGTTCTACCTCTACTGGCATTGTCACAGACTATTTGCAATGCCGCTCCAGGCCGCTTCTGGAGCCTCATCTGCACTCCGCTCGTTCCCTCGCGCCATCGATAAAGCTGTTCTCTGAACATACTGCCTTCGTTACATTTGATGTTTGTGTACATATATGGTGTGTGAGACCCAAATACTCCCGTTCCTCCAGAACCGAGAGATTGGTAATGGGGGAGCGCTAATTCACGCATCATTCTTTTTTTGCATTCCAGCATCCGACCTCGAGGGCTCTGCACGAGCCCGTAAACTTACAGACTTCCGGTGTGCTATCAATAACTGCACATGCTCATGCACTCACAAATATTTGTTGTAGCGTCTCACCAAGTGGACCTGCACCAGAGTGTCACTGTGATCACATTGTTCACTGTGTGAAGCATAGAGGGCCCGGCCAGTGGCGGAACTCCGTCGCCGTCTCCGTGTTGATAATACGGATAGTCGCTTTTTTCCATGAATACATCACCGATACTAGTAAGCAACACAATATGTCCATGGTGCTCATCTAGAAACAACCGGATCGAAGTCCTCAAGTACGAACACCAGCAAGTATGTACCTGCAAAGCTCTCGTCAGTCCTCCGGTCACTTACTTCTAAACTATGAGCCCTCCCCGAGCGCCTACTCACCAACTTTAACTTTAACTCTAATTTATTACAAACTCATGGGCGACGCACCTCCGCCTATATGTGTGGACGTGGGCGTAGGGGCATACATACATACCGCACCATGCACCCTTGCGGGGTGGGTGCGGCTGGGAAGACTCAAGTTGGATTCCGTGCCCTCCAGGGACTCTGGCATGTGTGGGAAGCGCAGCGTCATAGCTGTAGTTCGGTCTCCAAAGCCAGGAGGAGTTCCTCCCAAACCAACAGGTCTCCATACCTTATCAGCGATGCGAAACTTTCTCCCAAGAACGAAAACCCCACTTCTCGAGTCATTATCGATACATACCATATCACTATCGCGAAATCAATGAACTTGTGCACCGTGTACATGATGGTATGCAGTATCCATTCGGATCGGAGTTCATAGGACGTACAAAACCATTTTCAATCCTTAGTACAGTACGGGCACCTCACCCACGAGCCTCGCACTCTCACACAAATCCTTGGTAAGCTGTGCTATCTATTGGTCAGTCCGTCAGAGTTCCGCAGTGGCAGGCTCGTTGCAGGTCAATTGTGTGGTAATGATTGATGCTGTGGCCACGACCATATCGATATCGATTCATCATTCATCAATATCATCATTCATGATCAATGAACGCATGCAGCGTGCATGCACGCTATCCGTTTATGATACTTACAATAACGGCGGGCACGTGTGTGCGGCGTCTGGCGTTCCCAAGGCGTGGTATGAACGTATGCATATCTCCATTGGATTGTCCTCTGATTTCATTAGAATGTGACAAGTAGATAAACAAGGACAACCTCGATGTCTTCATCACAATTCATGCAGTATTGCAAAACAAAACCAAGGAAAGCTCCATAGAAAGCGAGATATTCTCGTACTACGTAAGTACGTACAAAGTATCTGATGTATTACATGAACGAAGGACTCCACCTGTATTTTCTCCATAAGTAACTTCATTTTCGGTTCTTTGCATAGTGCGAGGATGAAACTAAGCACCTCTTGCATGCGCAAGAAGCATGAAGGATCAGCAGTGAGAAATAACGAGCTAGAAGTAGAAAAAAGGGGGCTCTGACGATCTGATCAGTAATAAAGGACAATGTCAGTCATGAAGAGGGATGATCATGGAATCAAATCAATAGATGACAAGCCATGTAGTTGAGTTTGTTTGTCAGAACAAGTGACTAGATGATACACGCATAGAACGGAGCAAGTAGGCGAGAGACAGAAGGTGTAGAAAGTATAGCATGGGCAGGAGAGGGGGGAGGAAGTCAACAACAACAACAATAGTCAGCGTACACAATCTATGTAAAAGAAAACGCAATTAACATCAACACCACATCACGAACATCCCGCACAATTCCCAATTTTTTAGCCCAGTGAAATCCAACAACAAAACACGAGCAAACATACCTGAAGATGAAAGAAAAACTGCAACAACCAGCGTCCAACGGCAGACACATGTGGGGAGTCTATGGATTCGCATCTGAAGCTGCAACAGCGCGGGAGAGTGGGGATTTTCCATGGGAACGAAGGAGGTCTTTCCGCCAGGGGAGTGGCCTGGACGTTTCGTTCCTGCGGAACACCATCCGAGCGACGAGTTGTGCCATATTAGCGATCGGGGGAGACAGCTGCTGTTGGCTAGGCGACTGTGACTGCAGATGTTGTTGGAATTGAAGTTGCTGCTGGTGAACGCTAATGCCGGTACCAGTACCGATACTAGTCTCGCAAACGACGACGGGGCCGCTGTCGGTACTTGCGCTTTCGCAAACGTTTTCCGCGTTCTTCTCTTTCCGACACTTGATCACCTTGTCGGGGAACTTGAGGCAAAGCAATGCCCCAATTTCCTTGCTCCGCTCGAGATGGCGCTTCCTCCTTCGCTTGGCCTCACCTCGCACACTCACGTCAGTCGCATCCGGCAAAGCCTTTTCAGCGGCCATGTACCTCTTACGCATGTCGAATAACTGAGAACCCTCTGCTGGCAAGTCTGAAAGTAACTTGAGATCGTCGGGAGACGGCGAGCGAATACAAGGTACATCTTGCGGGTCGCCGATGAGTAAGAGGGGCTCAGAGGGTAATTCGGGTGACAAATGGTCAGGTTTGGATATGAGTGGCGGTGACGATGGGGCAGCGTATACGGTAGGAAGCAGGTCATCGTCGGTGTCTGCACCTGGAAGACCGAGTAGAGGCTGACTAGGGGACTGGGATGAGGATGAGTCTCCTGATGAGATACTCATATCGACATCTTCGTCGACTTCAGGAAGGGACAGGCGTGGAAGTCGGGGCGAACAAGGGGCCTCGAGATCACGGTCGCGATCGCCCAATAACGAGAACGGCGTGAATGGCGGGGGCATGACATCATGATAATCATAAGACGACCAGTGGTGTACGTCGTAAGTATGGGGGCGGTGGTGCGTTGTCTGTTCGTGAATACTAAGAAGGGACGTTGGTTCACCGTGGGTCGTGAAGCGTGAGTCGTTAGTAGGAATAGCACCGGCACCAGGAGCCGTAGCGCAGGCTGCATCAGAAGCAGAAAAGTCTGTGTCGGTGAAAGGCGACCAGACGCAGTGGACGTGTCTAGATTCTGGTGGCGAGTCTGGTAGGAATGCCAGCTGGGGTTGTGCATAGGCAGAAGGGCCCTGCGGATCCCATGTTGGTGAAATGGGAGAGAGAGGGAGGTCAGTGTCAGTGGACCGAGACGAGAGTTCAGACGGGCTTCCAAAATGCTCATCGTCAAAGTCAATCTCTGACCCTTCAACATCGTCTACGCCAGACTCGCTATCTGCATCTGCGTCCGCGTCTGGATCTGGGAGATCCAGAGGAAGGAGTGGCAACGTCGGAGGTGGCGTGGGCAGCCTATGGGATGCGAGGTCCTCCCTACGCATTACAGAGGGGGAATCGAGTACTCCGGGCAGCTGAGCAGAATAGAGACCAATCCGTTCAGGCCGTAAGATGGATGTTTTAGATGCCGATGGTGGAGATGGGTACACTCCAGCAAGGTCGCTGAGAAAGAACGTAGATGCGCCACTCTGTACTGTGTGGTTACGGGCAAGATTGCCAGGGTGGCAATCTGGATCGGAGTACCACTCGACGAGGTTGGATTTACTCCACGAGTATTGGGAGCGTCGCGCAAGAACAAGGGCGAGCTGCGAGAAAGGGGACGGGGGAATCGAGCAAGACCCGTGCAGACCCGGCAAATTGTCGAGTGATAGCAGGGTATCCGTTGGAGAGGTGTCCATGGTATCCGTTGTTCCACCAACTGTGAAACCCTGGAGAAAAAAAAACAACAAAAAGGACAAAGAGGTCAGTCTGGTTGTTTCGACGCACAATGGGCACGTACGCATGAAAAGCAAGCACGATCTAAAACATTGTGGCCTCAAGAGTCTGAAGAAAAGAGAACCTCGTTGATGTGGCTGAGCAAACGCGTGTGTGTGCTTTTTATCTAAGTACTGGCCATAACCCGGCAACACAGCGTCTCTTCGCCCTCCCCTACATGAGGCTCCAGCTCGTGCTCCGTCACCCCCCATTTCCCAAGGGCATACGCCCTACACGCATCCACGCTCTCTCGCAGCGCCGCATCCCCACGGCTGTGTACCACCACGCTCAGCCCAGGAAAGTTGAGTTCCATTATTTCCTTGATCCTGGGCAGCAACGCCTCATCCGGTGCATACGTCCCCGAGTTATTGTCAAATACAATCTCCCATCCAACCGAGCCATCTGTCTTCTCGTCTGTGAAATGGTCCCATCCACCCACGGGTCGCGGATGGAACTCTCCACTGTACCGCACACTCTCGGCGCAATTGCTGTGTAACGCGTGTTTAGACGCAAAGTCAACGAAGAACGCCGCTCCCGTTTCGGAAAAGCGCAGAGAGTCGTCACTCGTGGAAATGATGTACGTGTATACCGCAGGCTTGACACGATGTGCATAGGATTTGGTCCCATCCAATGACGATCGGTGCACCCCTCCCCGCATCAGGGCAAATACATCATCTGCAGTATTGATGACTCCAAATCCATTCGCATTCGTCCGTGCGTACAGCATGCGATGGCCGGCTTGGATACCAGAACGAACTGCGATGGACGTAGGTCCCTGAAATATGGCTTGCGCGGCTTTGTACTCGCGGTTCCATGGCTGCACCCTGTTGCCAAATGCATGCTGGACGCCTTTGATATAGATCTTCCATGTCGTGTACAGTCGTGTATCCCTCAGATTGGTTAGCGCCCCAGCCCTAAGCGAACTATGACTGGAATAATGCACTGGTCCATCGAACAAATAGTCAACACGTTGAGGGTCATCGTTGGACGGTGAGGACTCGATCTGTGTGTCGTTGAGTACGTCGTAGGGTCATTCACAGTTGACCACATTACCTTGAGCCAGAATGTCCCTCGATTGCGCATATTCATCGGTCCCTGTATCTCCACCCCTTTCGCTCCAGGGGATATCCCAACATCGAACTTGCCAATATAGTCATCGATAGCTGCCCCGATATCCTTGTCACGCACAACCACCGACAAAGTAGCAGATGTTGGGACATTCTTCACCCTCCATAGTTCGTTCCACACTGGTGACTGTGTATCAGCTTGAACGGACGATCTGAAACCATTTCAGCACCGACGAGGACATGGTGCAATTGAGATTTGGGTACTTGCACATATGAAAGCTTGTTATCTAGTTTGGCCACAAAGTACGGATCCGCCGACCCAATAACATCCATCTTCGGGATTCCCGATGCGCCAATAAACTAATACCCAGGGTTGAATCCATCCACCGGGTGACCGATCACAACTTTCTTACTGACCTGGATAACAAGATCAACATACTTGACCGATACACCAAACCGCTCTTCAGCATTCCGAATACGTTGGGTATTGGCGACGTTCTTGGCCACTTCAGCTGGGGCGCATAACTGTTCGACAATGTTCGCTATGCCCTGTGCGGGATTCTTTAGGTTGAATAATGACATGGCTCGCAGGTAGTAGGTTTTATGCATATGTAAGCTCCTCCACCAACTTGCAACCACCAACTCGGCACGCCCATTGAATCCCGTTGTTTATCATCTAGAACATGCTCAAGCTGATCAACTGCAGGGTATTCCGTCCGTGTCAACACGATCAAGCTCAAACCACTAAGTCAACCTGATCGCGACTTGTCAGCTGATCAACAGCTAACAGGACTGACAGAGTCCGCCAAATTCTGATTTCATTCTCTGATTTATGACTGTCTGACAGATGAGCGCCGACGCCGTATTGAGACATAAATCAGCATCCACTGATCAGCACTCAACACCTTTTGTAACGGAGTATAGTGCCTCGTGTCTGCAGCAATGGGCTCCTTCCTGTGCACAGTGGGCGTTAGGGTTGTGGGCTACGTCACATTTAGGTTCGTTTACGCAGAGTAACTTCTACATACTTGGCAGACGCCCTCCCCAAGCAGCAAGCTAGACTTGTGTGAGTGTCCCTAGATAATCAACGCAGGATCACAATGACGTCTCCGATTACATTTATACACGCTTTCCCCACACAGATCAACACACAACCTGTCTTTACGTCCTTCGATGTCAAAATTCAGAACAGGACTGCATGCTTTCCCCTTCCCGGTCCGCACATGTTCATCCATGGGAATCGGCATTGTTCGATAATGATTCTCCTGACCTCTTTTCGTGTTCAAGCACACAGTGATATCCCCGGATGTCATGCTAACAACTTGCATGATAGATAGATGGTGATTATATGCACATACTACATCCCTAACGAAGCTGCCAGACAAGAAAGGTACATCTGGTCCTCCGAGCTGGATGGGAAGTCATTCTCCACCTCCGAAACATGTAATACAATGCACTATGCGCAGGCTTATCGCCGTCGGACTCGGAATATCAGTGGGCTGCGGACAAAATACCCACGGCCTCTCTCCGCACCGAGGATTTAACGCATTTCTTCCCAACGACCGTGTTATAGGAATAGGGCCTTGTATTGCGTCGGTCGGGGAGAATATGAACAGACGCCGATTCGAGAGAATATTGATCCATTGTACTCCCCCCCCCAATCCCAATACAATGCAAAAGAGTACATCGATGAGATTCTGACCAAAGATATACCGCGCGGCCGTAGGAGCATGGCGGGCAAAACTTTGTATCCGCTCGAATTCCGTCTGAGTATGTACATGGGAACGAGTGCTGGAAAGGCGGCTGGGATGATGGTGCCGAAACTGAACATGGTCTGGATATTGCACGTGCAAGATTAGCTTCTCGGCATCGGGAAGGAGGAGACGTTTAGGTAGTTGTCTACAGATTTTCAGTAGTTCGGGCTGACTCGTTGCCAGAGTGATATCGTGGATTGCCTCTTGTTTCTGAAGGAGTCCATTCCATGGCTGATGCCGTCATTGTCAACAAAATAAAAGCGCTCATATGGGTTTGGTCAATTCTAATAACCTATCAATTATGCAGTTCGTTGTTAATGCATTACTTACAGAGCCACTCCAGTGTTATGTTTGAGCTTATATTAAAAGGGTTGGCGCACCGTTTTCTCCAGTGCAACGACTATCTTCCTCTATTAGAGTCTAGCTTTGGGAGACTAGTTTTCTCCCGTGACTGTCAGATTCTAGGGTCTTCCGGGTGACGGAAGCGAAAAGAAGCATACTAAAACATGTATCATGGCTCATTGGAGGGATCGTTCGATGGGTCATGCAGAACTTTTCCATGAACCTCCGAATAACGAAGCGCACAGAATTGGCACCTGTATATCATCTGCCGTAGTGGAATATGCCTGGAATAAGCTTAGCGCGAGATGAATGGCATCAGAGTCTGAGAATTCGGCAGGTGTGGAAGGCACTGACATTGCCATTACATACCATAAAATGGAATAATAGCCCTACGCCACCGGTGACTCGGGCTCGGAAGACAAATCGCTTGCTTGTTCGCAAGGCGGACCGTGCGTAGGAGTCGAGGTATAAAATGCATTGAAGATGCGGAATGCTGATTCCACCAAAAAAATGGTGCATTTGGTGACTTCACTCTTGCTCGCTGTCTCTGCATTCTCTGCCCTTAGCACTGCCAAGGATGTGGTCGCCTCCTGTGATGACTTCTCTTTGTCCTGGACTGACACTACGTTGAGTGCGACTTGCGAAGGTGTTGCTGCAGATGACATGGTTCAGACGAGCATCGATTTGCGTAAATGCGTCGGGGATAATACTCACGGGCAGCTGCAGTGCAGCCTCTAGTACGTGCTTTGTGACTAGTCTAGCAGTTAAGACCCTCACCTCTCAACACAGCGGGGGTGATAGCTTGGCGACTTGCTCTGACTGCGAATTACTTTCTCCGTCCGAGGGTAACCTCACTTTGGATTGCTCAAGCTGTCCTAACCAGTTTGGTAACTACGGTCCCTCCTCTGTTAACCTGGGTAAGTCGTTCAGGCTCATGGGCGTTGGAACAACCTTGACCGTGTCACAGACGAATGCTTGACAAACAATGACGGCACCTTGGCTTGCGCCAGTACATGATTCTGTTGAGATCGAGATGCATACTGGAGGGAGGGGAGAACCAGAGGGATACTGGGGCATCTGCAGCATTTCCCGTATCATACGAGTTCTGTGTTCACGCTCAGCTTCTAGAGCACGATATGAAAGCTTTCATTGCAGCCATCATACTTCTGAAGACATGGTCCCGAACGTTGTTTGTTGTGTACATGAAAGGCCTGTCCCGGGGGCCGGAGAACAGGTTTGATTTGGGCGGGCACAGGATCACAAGCCAGTGGTCAAGTGCATGGACGTGGCACGACAGTGCAGCCTGGAGGCGGGAGAGTACGGTAGTTTGATCCCCAACGTTCGGATCGACAGCATGCCGGGGTGTGGAGTCTGGACAGTGGGGTAGACAACGCTGATTTCAGAGCTATATGCCTATCGGACCTGCCAAATTAATATCTCCTTCAGAGGTTTGTCTGCAACAGGTAGCGCAAGTAGCGCTTTTGGTCAGCCCATGTCCGAGAGGTTCAACATACTCTAGCTGTCAGTGGACGAGGAAATTGACCGGTAAAGCTGGGCCAGTTGCGCAAGAGACTTCATTGACTCGAGAGAAGAGATGGAAAGTAATTGAAATCGGCATAATCAAGGCCCGCGCTTGAGCGTCGTGTGTTGCGGGGTAAGAGTTTACAATATTGGCCGAATAATGACCGGTATTGCAAAATGAAAACACCATGTCTCATAGCTACACAACCACATCTATGGAAAGCCAGACGGTCGCGCTTCATTTGCCAAATGCGTTTTGCCATTTGTCCGAAATCATTCTTCATTTGGCAAATGCCTTCGGTGGGACTTCAAACACCACCTGATACTCCCACATAAATACCCTAATTAGACACTATACTGTGTTGATATGTGTCTAAAACGAGGCATTTGAGGCATCTCTCCCCTCAATGAATAATTATTGAATAATGTACGGTACTTAGAGAAATTCAGAGCCCCAGCACGGCAGGGATTTGTCATCGTTCTCTCCCGCCCGCTGGGGAATGCTTCCCACGCACATCTAGTTGTTCGGCAACGCCCGCGCGTCATCTCCGACACCTCTCGTCGCCGTCGCCGACAGCGAGCTCACGTATCTCAACAACCACGCAACGTATTTACGTCGGACTTTCACGCTTGTGTAGTACCTGTATCCAGCAAGTGTTCTGTAGCATGAAATTCCATTATACATACAAATGATGCAGCAGCAGACTAGCTATCTATGTGTCCATTGTTACACTCAGGATTTGCTGTAACACCTCGCACCGCTCCTCCAAATCAACCCCATGGTCTTCATCAGCATCTTCATCAATGTCCTCTTCTCCATCATCAGTACAAACAGGCGGCAAAGGCAGGGAGGACTCCATTGGGACTCGTTGCGGGATACTTGCACTATCCCCTGGGCCACGCAACACACTGATGCCAGGAGTAAGAGTACCACTGAATCCAGGGAGATGGGATATTTTCTCGAGGGAGCAGAGGTGTATGTTGGAGTTATAAACAGATTGTTGTGGTATATTTACCTACTTACATAAGCATACATCGCACATACAGTAGTCTATTACCATAGTCCCTCAGTAGCTTGCCAGACTACTGAGGGTGAGTACCATTCCTACTAACCACTTTCCTACTTACTGATACCTTGTAGTTACACTACAGGTACATACTAATATATAGTAGCTTGCCAGCATACTGAGGTTACCTACAGATCTCTCCTTCTCCCTTCCTTCAGGCTAGACCTTCCCTGTGCAGACCACCACCTTTCTATAGGTTATGAGCCCTGGCTCTGCCTAGCCAGAAGGAAAGGAATACCAGGAGAAAAGGGACCCACAGGTATAACAAGTGAAATGGTCAAAATTCCCGCACTCGAACTCGACGGACAAAATTGGAAAATTTACCGCGCGAAGCTACTCGAGCATGCAGCCACGAAAGGTTGGCTAGGTGTCCTAGCTGGCGAACTGGACAACGAAGATTGGGAAGGCTGCAATGCCCTGTTACATGAGTTACTCCATGACACAGTCCCTATATCTATCTATATCCGACTTCGTCGCAACACCGCGCATCAAGTATTCAAATATCTCGCGAAACGTTTCCGCGACCGCGATCCAATTGCGGACCCCCGCGCGAAGAAACTCGCGACCTGCGCAAACGAAGCCAAACGTAATCCGTCAGTAAAAACTTCTACCAGCGAGAATGCAGCCACTGGTGCAGATCGGGAAGACCCACCTATGAAAGACCTCACCCGAGGCAATGAAAACGTCGACGACAGAATTGTCGGACGCAAAGACCTGGCACGCACGAGCCTTGAGGCTTCGGCTACAGGCAATAGCGCCGAGAGCGCAGAGACGACACCTGTCGTACTCGAAAGCACACCGCATGAAACGCAAAAACCACCGCAGGACTCACTGCAAACGACACCGAGGCTGCCAACTGAGGGCGAGCCAAGCGAGTGCAAGCAGGAGGTGACGGGGAGCGTCGTAACGGCAGAGTGCACGAAAGGAACGGTCCAGTCGGCCAACCTACCTGAAACGGACGCGGACGTCGACAGAAAGGCCACGCTGGGCAGAGAACCGGCGGAGACGGTCTGTGGAGTCGACGAGGGCGACAAGGAGCGCGACAATGAGTCGCGACTCCAACAAACTAATTTTTACTGCAAAGAAGATCGTCAGCACGATGAAAACGTGAACGCGGACGTACCTAGCGCACACAGACTGCCGCTCGAGGGGGAGTGGACAGTACGTGCGAGCGGCGGACTGACGAACTCGTCAGAGGGTTGCGAGAGGGGTGCTGTCGAGCGGGAGTGCGTTGACGAGCCGATCGTCGAATGTTGCCAGCAATTATGCGTGGCGGACGGCGATCCAGGCCGTGGAGTTGAGCCTACGGATACTCCAAACGAGTCGAGGACACTCGTAACCAGGTCGATCGAATCGGAGAGCCCAGACAACGGCAGTATACCGCGCGTGCACCTTGGAAGCACGAGCCGGCGTGCAGGTGACGCGAACGGCGCTGGACACGGAGCGGATGGGTCGACGGGCGAGACGAATGGCTCGAGAGGCCAGACGGACGCTTTGAGAGCGTCAAACAAAGCTGAAACGGATAGTATGAGCGATGGTGAGGATGCAGGGACGTACCTGGACGCTAGAGGCGCGAAACGCGTCGTAAACGCGATGGATGGCGTTGGGAGCCAGTCGGACGCGTCGAGAGAGCACTGGGACGTGTCATGCGTCGAAACGGACGCGTATACCACTGCAAACGCGACTGAAACCGTAAGTATACCCCCAAAGCCAAAGAAGCCGCCAGACCTACCTGGTAAAGGCGCTAGATGGGCTCCAGACGAGCCAAACGGCTACGGGACCCGCGCGGACACGTTTAGCGTACGCAGGGACACGTACCACGTTGGGAACGACACGGAAACACCTGCAAACGCGCCAGAGAACGTCAGCATACCTCGAGAGAAGGCGAAACCGCCAGACTCACCTTTTGGCACCACGAGAATGGCTCCAGACGAGCCAAACGGCGTCGGAGACCACACGGACGGCTCGGGTGGGCACAGAGACGTGCCAAGCGTCGAAACGGACGCGAGAACGACTGCAAACGATAGCAGAATCATCAGAACACGTCGAAACGGCCCGAAAACGCAAAACTCACCTATGGAGACCGCGAAACGGACTCCAGGCGTGCCAAACGGCTGTGGGAGCCATGCGGATGCGTCGAGCGTGCGCACACACGCGCACTGCATTGGAAACGAGACGGACACGGCTGCAGGTGAAGCGGAACGCGTCAGAACGCATCAAATCAAGTCGAGGACGTGAAACTCACCTAACGCGATCAATATCGCGACGGCCAAGCTTTCTAAACGATGGAGAAGGGTCAGCGCAGACGGTATCCACGTGTACGTACCGTGGAACGCGCCGATCAAAGTCCTGGGCACCGCAAGTCGAAAGATCGTCTTCGGACGAGTCGAAAGCGGAGACGAGGCGATTGCGTCAAGTCTCGAGGGCGATGGTGACGGCGATGGTGACGGAGACGACGGAGATGTTGGCGACGTGGACGGCACGACTGGCGGCGGCGGCGTTCACTCGACACGAGTGAAAACAGCGCTGCTAGCTGAGGAGAGTCAGCATATGCGCCAAACTCGAAGAACGCGAAGTAACGACTTACCGGGTCACCCATCCGATCCGCAAACCGTCCGTACGGACCCATTAGGCGTCGCCCGCGACGCGGAAGGCTCAAGATCGAGCGAATAAACATCAGCCAAACGCCAGAACGCGAAACGACTTACCTGGGACGCGCACACGTCACGCAGCCACCCGGGAACACTTCGAACCAAGCCTATGTAGTCATAAGACCCAGGCGTCGACGCGGTCGCATCAAGATCGCACCTACAAACGTCAGTCGGACGCGAAATGGCGGAAATGCCTACTTTGGACGCGTTAACGCGATCCGGTCGACCTGGAGACCTAGAAAGCAAATCAGAAGGGTAAATAAACTTACCTCCGATTCCAGGATGCCGGGGGAGCCTTGGCGCGACGACGAAGACCATGGATGAAGCCTCCGCGCGCTGCAATCAGCAGGCATATGAGGCACGACGCGACTTACCAAATCGGGTAACGACGCGGAAGTCAGTCAAACCTTCGCATCACAAGTCTCAAGTTCATTCGAATCGGACACATTTTATTGGGAACAACATTCAGCTAAGTACATCTATTGGATTACTTCACTATACCTTTCTTTCCATCACACCACTTTGTTTATGGGGGAGTGTTGGAGTTATAAACAGATTGTTGTGGTATATTTACCTACTTACATAAGCATACATCGCACATACAGTAGTCTATTACCATAGTCCCTCAGTAGCTTGCCAGACTACTGAGGGTGAGTACCATTCCTACTAACCACTTTCCTACTTACTGATACCTTGTAGTTACACTACAGGTACATACTAATATATAGTAGCTTGCCAGCATACTGAGGTTACCTACAGATCTCTCCTTCTCCCTTCCTTCAGGCTAGACCTTCCCTGTGCAGACCACCACCTTTCTATAGTGTAGTGGGGTGAATCGAGAGCAGATAGCACAACACCTGGAAATTTGATGAGCAAGTGCAGGGTAGGTATCTTGGTACAGAGCTTCACATGCTTGGAGGTAGTGCTCTTCATCTACAAGATATGTTACGATGCGACGAATCTCCATGTTCAGGCGAACAACTTCTTCCTCGGCCCGACATAACTTGAAGTATGTATTTATTGCAAGTCAAGCAGTGGGTGATGCCCATGGACATGTCATTATGTCCTGCCTTGTGTCCCTGAGAAGGTCGAAGTCCGCCAGAAACGCATACTTGATGACCTCGTCAAATTCCAGTGTGCAACGGCCGAGGGCTTTGGCCGCAACATTGTATTGTGTTAGGGCAGTCCAGATGGCTGCCGAGCGTGTTTGCAGTGCCTTCCCAATGTGCTTATGAAGTTTATAGCCTGCAGCTGTCAATGCAAACTCAATTAAAGAAAGATCTACTTACCAGTACCAGACTGATTCATTTTTGAAAGCTCAAAGATCCGTGACACAACCAGCTGCTCAAGGTTGTCCAATGCCCGCTGGTACTTTTGATTGGCAACCAGGCAGGCTGCTGCCTGCCACTCTTCATCCTCCGGTACCCAGCGGTGTGATATTCCAAGGTGACCTTCAAGCTCTTGCACTGCCTTCAAGTCTTTTTCGTAATTCTCTTGAGCATGATGGTGCATGGTCTCCGCTTTTCTGGTTGCACTGCCATCACGCTCAAGAGATACTGCAGTATGGGCAGTAACAACAGTCCATGTGGATAAGATTGTATCGAGGTCTTTCCTATGTTTACCAGTAGTTAGAATAAACCTCATTCATGTATTGATACGTACCTGCTCCCTGACAGATTTACGAGGCGTTGCCAGTATTCCATTTGTAGTGTTTCTTCTGTGGGCTCCTGCAGGAGGGATTTGAGATACATGCGTTCTTTGTCCAGCCAAAGCTTGAAGGTCATGGGGTCATTTACTCCGAGCTCACGCATCAGCCATTCAAGAGTTGCGCGGCCATTGGAAAGAAGGTCGAGAGCTTGTTTGTAGTTGTTCAATAGGAATTTTGCTGCTCGAGGTTAGATAGGTTGAGACGGGCACAGCTGCCTACTTACTGAGGTTCATGTACACCTCCATTTCATTGTTGTATTCAAAATAGTATGCAATCACCTGTCTTCTGTGAAAAACTGATGCACATCAGCAAAACAGCACTTTTGCCACCTCAAGTTTTGACATATCACATGAGCAATTCAGTTTCTACAGTCAAACCCGGTATGTAAAAAGCTTATTTTTGATACAAAGAAGGTTCAGTGAAATTTTTAGGCAAGGTTTATAGGCCAGTTTTTTTGTCCATTTTCTGTACAACTCTGTATTACTGGGTACCTTGCTGTAATTTTCTGTAATCAGCTGTACAGACTGTACAGGGCATGGGTCAGTTTGCTGATGCATATCAAATAGATGATGCGAGGGCGTTGCTCTTTGAAAATGCCTGCTTGCAACCTTCAAGATCTTCAAGTCCGAGCCCTTTGACGTAGGTCGTAAGGTTGTCTAGCTGGCATAACCTGTTGTGGGCATGGCTGTGGAATGCGTTGACGAGGGACATGTAATTGAGTGAGCGTGCATGCTTGCCAAGGACACTAGATGCTAGAGTGGTCTTGAAGCAACAGCCAATGTTGTATCCACTGCCGAGACCTGAACCAAATGCATCCAGGAGTCTGAATGTCACAGCGAGCACATATTTAGACCTGTGGATAAGCATATCAGTTTGCAAGTATAGTTGTCTAAGTAATCTACTTACTGTTCGCTGCTTTGCACCATGTCTGCAATGAGCAGACAGAAACCATGCTGACAGACTGCTATGAAGACACCTGATTCATCGAATATGTTCCACATTTTTTGTGTGGCGCTGTCCTTCATATTCTTCCAGCGCTCTGCACATAAATTCCCATTGCTGTCCTATCCAGTAGTCAGAATCTGAAAAACAAATGTGAAAGGAAGAAGTTCTCACCTCATCAAAGATGCTGTGACCTGCTTGCCGATCGGATGCAAATGTGTTGACAAATTCGTGGCTCAGGTACTGCGCATGATGAAATGTAGACTCCAATGGTGCAGTGAGAGGGCCAGTGTTGTTGAGATCGCCATCAAGTACCTTGGTTGCCACTCTTTTAAGCAAGTCATTCCCGTCCTGAGCGAAAAGAATCTTAAATCTCATTGGAGGTTCATCCTGCAACATGTAAGTACAAGCAGGACACCCGTGCTTGAGTTGCCAGTCAGGTTGGTTGTGCTGCAGTGCCTGCTGCACAAGGGTTGAGACAAACACTAAGATTTGCAAATAAACGTCAAGTGTGATGGAGAATTGTCGTGAGCAGTGATTGTGAAATGGAACCTGGGACAAGGGTTAATGTTAAGGTATCTTACAAAAAAAGAAATCATTGACAAACCCCGTGTAAGTCGCAAAGTGATTTGATGTATGCTTGGATGGAAAGGTGGGGACAACGTTGACGAGCAGTGTGATACAATTCGAGAGCATACGCTGTAATTGCCACCTTGGGGGTAATGGGAGAACAAGGGATTAAACTGTGATGCACGAGTGCTGAGGTTAGGTAAAGATCAGTAGGTTCTACTGTAATAGAAGTCTTCTCAGCGCCTACAATACCATGAGTACCCGCACATGCGATTTGAAACAGTCCAGTGACTCACAGAAGATGTCCAGCACCAACACACTGAACACTGTGGTGTGCCACCACACCCTGTAACATTGTTGCAACATTTATGGTAACTACCATCTGTGGGTGTTGCATCATTCACGGTAAAATGTTTTGCTGTAAATATTGCAATGCCTGCCCCTGTCCACACCTAGCTTCATCTTGCAATATATTGCAACATTTTCTCGTTTGTTGCAAACCATCCCTTCCCCAGATCACACATTGCAACATTCTCTTGCAATGTCACCCCTGTTGCACCAGCTGTTGCAACACATCCCTCAAGGCCTCATTTGGTTGCAACACCTCACATTGGTAAAATAAAACTACTATGTAGTTGCTAATATATGTAGTGCAAACGTCCGCCTGCGAATCAGCGCTCGTCACCATCCCCTATGGCTGCCCAGGTCGGTCATTGTCGTTGACATTGTCCCTGTGATCATGCAGGCCGCCCACATCGTCAAGGTCATTGCCATTGTCTGTCCCTGCGGTAGCACTGGCTGCCCAGGGAGGTCATCGTCGTCACCGTCGTGCCCCTCTGTGCCGCAGGCAGGCCACACTGTGCCTGCTGCAAATGCCGTTGTCATGCCTGCTGCGGTGGGAGATGGTGATTGTGGAGGTGGTGATGGCAGCTGTCATCGTCATCGGGCAGGGTGGTGGTGTCACCATCGTCACCATCCGCCTCATTGTGCCCGTCCCCCTTGTCATTGTCCCCCTTGTTGTCGTCCCCCTCATCGTGTCAACGCTGGGTAGGGTGATGGTTGTGTCAGCGTCGTGCATGTGTGCATGCGTGCATGGTGGTGAGTGGTGGTGGTGGGTGGTGTCGTCACTGTCGTTGGTTGAAGGTGGTGGCCGTCTTCGTCGTGTTGATGGTGGGTGGTGGTCGATGTCGTCGCGTTGGTGGTGGCCGGTGTTGTCACTGTTGTTTGGGGTGGTCATGGGTGGTGGTGGTGGTTGAAGTGATGACGGTGGTGGTGGTTGGCATTACCGCCGTTCGTGATGGTTGTCGTCGTCTTGTCCGTCAATGCAGGTGGCAGGGTGGTGAGGGTGGTGGTGGATCATCGACACAGGGCACATGTCATATCCATACTTTTCCCAGTCGCAACTCCGGTCTAACCTTGGCCTGCCTGACCTCTCCTTAGGCATAGACGCAACTCCGGATCTAGTCCGGCCATCTCCAGCCCCATAGCTGCACTCCAGCTCAACTCCGGTCCCTACGTCCATCTCCACCCTCAGGACTAACCCCTGTCTTCCTGCAGACAGATCTGCAGTCTAACTCCTCCGTG
>Ga0307516_10000650_pt1 | contig 47018 bp, 37 predicted proteins | sample 19_EM_MG_FD_203310 | JGI IMG/M metagenome (GOLD analysis project Ga0307516, IMG submission 203310) | Populus trichocarpa ectomycorrhiza microbial communities from riparian zone in the Pacific Northwest, United States - 19_EM | ecosystem: Host-associated > Plants > Roots > Unclassified | place... | reverse complement strand
TTTTCACATCGCCGCAACGCCCCGGGGGTTCGCGCCGCGATGAAGTCCCGCGTCCCGTGAACGATGACCTCAGCGCGCCGGGCCCGGCAGCTCGACCGCCAGGTGGTCCGGCGCCAGCGCGCGCAGGAAGTCGTGCGCATCGAAGGCCTGGCCCAGCGCGAGCGCGCCGGTGCGCGCGACGCCGCGGTGCAGCAGGCGGCCGGCCGCCTCCACGACCAGCGGGGCGGAGACGGCGTAGATGTCCTGGCCGCGCGCCACGGCGGTGCGCACCGAGTCGCCGCGGCGCGCCTCGACGACCATCTCGAAGCGTTGCGCCGATCGGCCCAGGGCGTCGGCGGCGGTCGGCGGCGGCGTGGATGTGTCGCGGATCTCGTCCAGCGAGGAGCGCGTCAGGACGGCGCGCAGGCGACGCACCTGCAGGTGGCGCGAGATCGTGATCACCTCGCTGAACGGCAGGGCGATCGTCGCCTGCTGGCCGTGCGGCGCGCCGAAGCGCCAGCTCGACTCGGCCGCGGGCAGCGGCATCGGCACGAGGCGGCCGTCGTCCACGATCAGGCGCGGCACGGTGTTGCGCTCGCCGGTCTTGCGCGTGCCTTCGGTGGGCCACCAGCGATCGAGCGCGACCGCCACGGTCAGGTCGCTGACGCCAGCGTTCGCCGTGTCCGCGTCCAGCAGCGCTGTCGCGAGCAGGTCGGCCAGCCCGCCGTAGAAACCGGCCGCCGGGATCACGGCGACGCCCGCGGCGCGCGCGGGCGCGTCGAAGCGCTCGAATACCGCCAGCGCGCTGGCCTGCTCGGCCGTCACGTCGAGGTAGCTGGCGCCGACTCGCAGGGCGGACTCGATGATGGGGCTCGCGGTATCGAGAAACGGGCCGGCGCAGTTGATGACCACGGCGCAGCCGTCGAACGCGGCGTCCAGCGCGCGTGCGTCATCGATGGCCGCCACGCGGGCGGGAACGCCCGCCGGCAGCGTGGCGCCGTCGCGGCCGACCGCGATCGCCGCCAGGCCGCGGCGCCGCAGCTCCGCGAGCACGAAGCGGCCGGTATGTCCGCTCGCGCCGTAGACGGCGACGGGACGGGTGGGGCGGTTGGCGAGGCTGGGGGTGGAAGCGGTCATCTGGGTTCTCCATGAAACAGACAGGTCTGTAGCGTGCAGAATAATGACAGGTCTGTATCATGTCAACATGGCCGCCCGAACCCTGCCCGCGAAGCGGGAATCCTCCGCGGAGACACCCGACGTCCGCCAGCGCATCCTCGACACCGCGTCGACGCTGTTCTACGAGCGCGGCGTGCGCGCCGTCGGCGTCGACCTGGTGGTCGACGAATCGGGCGTCGCCAAGACCAGCCTGTACCGCCACTTCCGCACCAAGGACGACCTGATCGTCGCGTTCCTCGAGCGCGAGGACGTCGAGTTCTGGGGCCAGTGGGACGCCGTCGCGGCACGCCATGCCGGCGACCCGGCGGGCGAGATCGAGGCGCACATGCGCTGGATCGGCAAGCGCCTGGCGCGCGCCAACTACCGCGGTTGCCCGCAGATCAACGTGGCCGCCGAATTCGCGGAACCGGACCACCCGGCGCGCGCGGTCGCGCAGCGCCACATGCAGGCCATGCGCACGCGGCTCGCGGCGCTCGCGCGCCAGCTCGGCGCCGCCCGCCCGAACGACCTCGCCGCGCAGCTGGGCCTGCTGGTCAACGGGGCCTTCGTCAGCGCCTCGATGCTGGCGCCGGACGAGGCCACGCGCGTGCTGCTCGCTTCGGCCCGCGCGCTGCTGGACGCGGCGTCCCCGCCCGCGCGCTGAGCACCGGGACTGACGGATGAACGACGACGCGTCATCCCGCGAAGACCTGGCGGCGCAGCCGTGGGTGCTGTACCTGCTCGAATGCGCCGGAGAGCGCCTCTACGCGGGCATCACGAACGATCTCGCGGCGCGCTTCGCCGCGCATCGCGCCGGCCGCGGCGCACGCTTCACGAAGGCCTTCCCGCCGGTGCGCATCGTCGCGGCAAGCACGCTCGCTTCGCGATCGCTCGCGTTGAAGGCCGAGTACGCGCTGAAGCAGCAGCCGCGGTCGGGCAAGATCGCGTTCCTGGCCGCCTGCGGGACGCCGCTGACTTTGGTCGAGGACGTGACGGCCTGACGCCGCGGCCTCCTCGTCCCCAGCGCAGGCGGTGCTCGAGGTCGCAGGGTGGAGCCCCACCTGGTCCCCGGGCTTCACTGGCTCGCGTACGGTTCCCGAAGGCGCTCGTTCTCGTCGATCTGGAGTCGCTTGCCCAGGGGCGGAAACGCGCGCTGGGGACAGCCCTTGCGATCGCAGATGCGGCATCCCGCGCCGATGGGCGTGGCCGCCGCGGCGTCCGCCAGGTCCAGGCCCTTGGCGTAGACCAGGCGCGCGGCGTGGCGCACGTCGCAGCCCAGGCCGATCGCGAAGCTGCGCTCCGGCGATCCGTAGCCGCCCGTCGCGTGCGACACGCAGCGAGCGATCCAGAGGTAGGCGCGGCCGTCGGGCATCCGCGCGACCTGCGTCAGCACCTTGGCCGGCTGCGCGAAGGCGGCGTAGACGTTCCAGAGCGGACAGGTGCCGCCTGACTGCGAGAAGTGGAAGTCGGTGGCCGACTGGCGCTTCGAGATGTTGCCGGCCCGGTCGACGCGCACGAAGAAGAACGGCACGCCGCGCGCCTCCGGCCGTTGCAGTGTCGAGAGGCGGTGGCAGACCGTCTCGAAGCCGACGCCGAAGCGCTTGGCCAGCAGGTCGATGTCGTAGCCGAGCAGTTCGGCGGCGGCGAGGAAGCGCCGGTACGGCAGCACGAGCGCGCCCGCGAAATAGCTGGCCAGGCCGATGCGCCCGAGCGAGCGCGATTCCGGGCTCGAGAAGTTGCCCGAGTCCGCCAGTTCGTCGATCAGCGCTCCCGCATCCAGGGTGGCCAGCTGCGTCGCCAGCTGGAACGCGCGTTGGCCAGGCTCCGCGGCTTCGCCGATGTACAGGACCTTGGTCGCTGCGTCGAAGCGGCGCAGCGTGGCGCCGTCGGAATGCGGGCCGTCCTGCGGCAGGTCGCGCGTGACGACGCCGTGTTCCCGGGCGAGGAAGGTTTCGAGGCGGGCAGCCAGCTCGCGTGCGTCGCACGGCCGTTCGTCGTCCTGGCGCACGGGCCGACCCGATTTGCCGGCATCGACCGACGCCGCGCGGACGAGCCCGCCGAGCACCTCCGCCCGTTCGTCGAGCGCGGCGATGTGGTTGTGCCGCTCGTAGAAGAAGTCGCGCACCTCTTCATGGGGCTGCCGCGCGGACGGTGCGAGCCGGCCGGCGCGATCGCCGTGCGCGGCCGCGAGCGACGCCAGGCGATCCTCCGCGTCGCGTCCCCGGCGGTACATGCGAATGACGACCTGCGCCAGGGCCGGCATCTGCTGGGCGAGCGAGCGCAGCTCGGCCTGTGCGATGACCGTGTCGCCGGCGGCCTCGGCCATCACGGCCTGGAGCTGGGCCGTCAGCCGAGCCTCGTCGTCGTCCGAGAAGACCTGCAGGTCGACGCCGAGCGACGACTGCAGGCGCAGCAACACCGGCACGCTCAGGGGGCGCTGGTTGTTCTCCAGCTGGTTCAGGTAGCTGGGCGACAGGTCGAGCAACTGGGCCAGCGCGGCCTGCGTCAGGCCGCGCTGCTCCCGCAGGGTCTTGAGCTTCACGCCAAGGAAGGTCTTGCGCATTGGTGTCCAAAAATAGCTTCGCAAACATTGCAAACTGAGGATTTGAGTTCGCAAAACCTCGCAACTTCAGTCGTTGTGCAAAGCATACCGGAATGCAAACATTGCAACATCCGCCTTGCGCTGCACCCCGGAAAGACCCACCCATGATCGACGCTCCCGTCAACGTCACGGCCGCCATGTCCAAGCCGAAGAAGTCCGTCGCGCTGTCCGGCGTGACTGCCGGCAACACGGCGTTGTGCAGCGTCGGCCGCACCGGCAACGACCTGCACTACCGCGGCTACGACATTCTCGACGTCGCCGAAGTCTGCGAATTCGAGGAGATCGCCCATCTGCTGGTGCACGGCAAGCTGCCCACCGCGCCCGAACTGCTCGCCTACAAGGCGAAGCTGAAGGCGATGCGCGGGTTGCCCGCCAGCGTGAGGACGGCGCTCGAGCAACTGCCCGCGGCGTCGCATCCGATGGATGTCATGCGCACCGGCGTCTCCACGCTTGGTTGCGTGCTGCCCGAGAAGGAGGACCACAACGTCGCGGGTGCGCGCGACATCGCCGATCGGCTGATGGCCTCGTTGGGGTCGATGCTGCTGTATTGGTATCACTGGTCGACGAACGGCAAGCGCATCGAGGTCGAGACCGACGACGACTCCATCGGCGGCCACTTCCTGCACCTGCTGCACGGAGAAAGGCCCTGCGCGAGCTGGGTGCGCGCGATGCACACGTCGCTGAACCTGTACGCGGAGCACGAATTCAACGCGTCCACTTTCGCGGCACGCGTGATCGCCGGCACGGGCAGCGACATGTACTCCGCGATTGCCGGTGGCATCGGCGCGCTGCGCGGCCCCCGGCACGGCGGGGCGAACGAGGTGGCCTTCGAGATCCAGAAGCGCTATGACCACCCGGACGACGCAGAGGCGGACATCCGCCGCCGCGTCGCGGCCAGAGAGGTCGTGATCGGCTTCGGCCACCCGGTCTACACCGTCAGCGATCCGCGCAACGCTGTCATCAAGGGCGTCGCGCGAAGACTCTCCGGGGAGGCCGGTTCCACGAAGATGTTCGACATCGCGGAGCGGCTCGAGCGCGTGATGTGGGACGTCAAGAAGATGTTCCCCAACCTCGACTGGTTCAGCGCCGTCAGCTACCACGAGATGGGCGTGCCCACGGCGATGTTCACGCCGCTGTTCGCCGTCTCGCGCACCTCGGGCTGGGCGGCGCACGTGATCGAGCAGCGCATCGACAACAAGATCATTCGACCGAGCGCGAACTACACGGGGCCGGAAGCCCTCGAGTTCCTGGCGATCGCCGACCGTCGCTGAGCCGGTCGATCTCCAGACCCATGAACCTTCGACATCGCAAGAAGCTGCCCGGCACGTCGCTCGACTGGTTCGATGCGCGCGAGGCCGTCGAGGCCATCCGCATCGGCGCCTGGGCCACGTTGCCCTACACGTCGCGCGTGCACGCCGAGAACCTCGTGCGCCGCTGCGATCCCGCGATCCTGGTCGAGAGCCTGTCGCAACTCGTGGAACGCCGGCGCGACCGCGACTTCCCGTGGTACCCGGCGCGCGTGGTCTGCCACGACATCCTCGGCCAGACGGCACTCGTCGATCTCGCCGGACTGCGCGATGCGATCGCGGCGCAGGGCGGCGATCCGGCCCGGGTGAACCCCGTCGTGCCGGTGCAGCTCATCGTCGACCACTCGCTGGCGGTGGAGTACGGCGGAGACGACCCCGATGCCTTCGCGAAGAACCGCGCGATCGAGGACCGGCGCAACGCGGATCGCTTCCACTTCATCGAGTGGACAAAGCGTGCCTTCACGAACATCGAAGTGATCCCGCCGGGCAACGGAATCATGCATCAGATCAACCTGGAGCGGATGTCGCCGGTGATCCACGCGAAGGACGGCGTCGCGTTTCCCGATACGCTGGTGGGTACCGACAGCCACACGCCGCATGTCGACGCGCTCGGTGTCGTGGCGGTGGGCGTCGGCGGCCTGGAAGCCGAGAACGTGATGCTCGGACGCGCGTCGTGGATGCGGCTGCCCGAGATCGTCGGCGTCGCGCTGGCGGGCAGGCCCGGCCCCGGCATCACGGCGACCGACCTGGTGCTGGCGCTGACCGAGTACCTGCGCCGGTCCAAGGTCGTCGGCGCGTACCTGGAATTCCATGGCGAAGGCGCCGCCGCATTGACGCTGGGCGACCGCGCCACCATTTCCAACATGGCACCCGAATACGGCGCCACCGCGGCGATGTTCTCGATCGACGAGCAGACCATCGCCTACCTGCGGCTGACCGGCCGCGCCGACGCCCAGGTTGCGTTGGTGGAAACCTACGCAAGGCAGGCGGGCCTGTGGTCGGACAGCCTGAAGGACGTGGTGTACGAGCGCACGCTGGCGTTCGACCTCTCCTCGGTCGTTCGCAACATCGCCGGGCCGTCGAACCCGCACGCCCGCGTCGCCACCCGCGACCTGGCCGCCCAGGGCATCGCCGGCGCCTGGGAACACGCGCCGGGACGGATGCCCGATGGCGCGGTGATCGTCGCCGCCATCACCAGTTGCACCAACACCAGCAACCCGCGCAACGTGATCGCCGCCGGCCTGCTGGCGCGCAACGCGAATCGCGTCGGCCTGGCGCGCAAGCCCTGGGTCAAGACGTCGCTGGCGCCGGGCTCGAAGGCCGTGACGCGCTACCTCGAGGACGCTGGCCTGATGCCCGAGCTCGAAAGACTGGGCTTCGGCGTCGTGGGCTATGCCTGCACGTCGTGCAATGGCATGTCGGGCGCGCTGGCTCCCGCGATCGAGCGCGAGATCGTCGAGCGCGATCTCCACACGACCGCCGTGCTCTCGGGCAACCGCAATTTCGACGGCCGCGTCCACCCGTACGCGAAGCAGGCCTTCCTCGCGTCGCCGCCGCTGGTCGTGGCGTACGCGATCGCCGGCACCGTCCGCTTCGACATCGAGAAGGACGTGCTGACGGTCTTCGAAGGCCGCGAGATCCGCCTGGCCGACCTGTGGCCGAGTGACGCGGAGATCGACGACGTCGTCGCCACGAGCGTCAAGCCCGAGCACTTCCGCCAGGTCTACGAGCCGATGTTCGCGCTTGTGGAGGACGCGCGCGAGCACGTCGCGCCGCTGTACGCCTGGCGCGCGGACAGCACCTACATTCGCCGCCCGCCGTATTGGGAAGGCGCATTGGCCGGCGAGCGCACGCTGCGCGGCATGCGCGCGCTGGCCGTGCTGCCGGACAACATCACCACCGACCACCTGTCGCCGTCCAACGCGATCCTGCGCGACAGTGCCGCGGGCGACTACCTGCATCGCATGGGCGTGCCCGAAGTGGACTTCAACTCCTACGCCACCCACCGTGGCGATCACCTGACCGCGCAGCGTGCCACCTTCGCCAACCCGACGCTGAACAACGAGATGGTGCGCAACGCCGACGGCAGCGTGCGGGCGGGTTCGCTCGCGCGAGTCGAGCCCGAAGGCCGCGTGATGCGCATGTGGGAGGCGATCGAGACCTACCTGGCGCGCAGGCAGCCGCTGATCATCGTCGCGGGTGCCGACTACGGGCAGGGCTCGTCGCGCGACTGGGCGGCCAAGGGCGTGCGCCTGGCCGGCGTGGAGGCGATCGTCGCCGAGGGCTTCGAACGCATCCACCGCACCAACCTGATCGGCATGGGCGTGCTGCCGCTCGAGTTCCAGCCGGGCGCCGACCGCCACACGCTGGGTCTCGACGGCACCGAGACCTACGACGTGGTCGGCGAGCGCACGCCGCGGGCCGCGCTGACGCTGGTCGTCCGCCGCCGCGACGGCGAGCGGCTCGACGTGCCCGTCGTGTGTCGGCTCGACACGGCCGAGGAAGTCTCGATCTACGATGCGGGGGGCGTCCTCCAGCGTTTCGCGCAGGACTTCCTGTCCTCGACCCGGGCCGTGGCCTGAAGCTCCCGACATGACCCATCTCCCGCAAATCAGGATCCCGGCCACCTATGTGCGTGGCGGCACCAGCAAGGGCGTGCTCTTCCGCCTGGACGACCTGCCCGAGCGCGCGCGCGTGCCCGGCCCCGCGCGTGACGCGTTGCTGATGCGCGTGAGCGGCAGCCCCGACCCGTACGGCAAGCAGATCGATGGCATGGGCGGCGCCACGTCGAGCACCAGCAAGACGGCCGTCCTCTCGAAGAGCACGCGGCCCGGCCACGACGTCGACTACCTGTTCGGGCAGGTTGCGATCGACAGCCGCTTCGTCGACTGGAGCGGCAACTGCGGCAACCTGTCCGCGGCGGTCGGGCCGTTCGCGATCGCCAACGGCCTCGTCGCCGCCGATCGCATTCCGCGCAACGGTGTGGCCACCGTCCGCATCTGGCAAGCCAACATCGGCAAGACGATCGTCGCGCGCGTTCCGATGGCGAACGGTGCGGTCCAGGAGACGGGCGACTTCGAGCTCGACGGGGTGACTTTCCCCGCCGCCGAAATCCAGCTCGAGTTCCTGGATCCTTCGGACGAAGGCGAGGACGGCGGCGGCGCGATGTTTCCCACCGGCAACGTCGTCGATCGCCTCGACATCCCGGGCATCGGATCGCTCGACGCGACGCTGATCAACGCCGGCATTCCGACGATCTTCCTCGACGCCGGCGCGATCGGCTACGCCGGCACCGAGTTGCAGGATGCGATCAACGCCGACTCGAAGGCGCTGGGCATGTTCGAGACGATCCGCGCCCACGGCGCGGTGCGGATGGGCCTGATCCGCGACGTGCGCGAGGCGGCGGGCCGCCAGCACACGCCCAAGCTCGCCTTCGTCGCGCCGCCCGAGGACTACGTCGCGGCGAGTGGAAAGCCGGTGCGCGCGAGCGATGTCGACTTGCTGGTGCGCGCGCTGTCGATGGGCAGGCTGCACCACGCGATGATGGGGACGGTGGCGGTCGCGATCGGTGCGGCAGCTGCGATTCCCGGCACGCTGGTCGATCTTGCCGCGGGCGGCGGTGCGCGCAGCGCGGTGCGCTTCGGCCATCCGTCCGGCACGCTGCGCGTCGGTGCGGAGGCCGTCCGCGTCGGCGGCGCGTGGATCGTCACCAAGGCCCGCATGAGTCGCACTGCGCGCGTGTTGATGGAAGGTTGGGTCCGCATTCCAGCTGACAGCTTCTGAAGAAAAGGATTTCCGCATGTCCACTCGCAAGACTCTCCGCGCGTTGGCCGAAGCCCGCCGCGGCGTGCTCGTGCCCGGCGCCTTCAACGCGCTGTCCGCGCGCGTGGTCGCCGACTTCGGATTCGAAGCGATCTACGTCACGGGTGCGGGCGTCACCAACATGTGGTTCGGCATGCCGGATCAAGGCTTCATGGGCCTGCACGAGATCGCCGACCACACCGCGCGCATCCGCGACGCGGTCGACCTGCCGCTGATCGTCGACGCCGACACCGGCTTCGGCAACGCGCTCAACGTGCGCCACACGGTGCGCGTGCTCGAACGCGCGGGCGCCGACTGCATCCAGCTCGAGGACCAGGTCGCGCCCAAGCGGTGCGGCCACTTCTCGGGCAAGGAGGTCATCTCCACCGAGGAGGCCGTCGCCAAGATCAAGGCGGCCGTCGACGCACGCCACGATCCGGACTTCCTCATCATGGCTCGCACCGATGCCGCGGCCACGCATGGCTTCGAGGCCGCCGTCGAACGCGCGCAGCGTTTCGCCGAAGCTGGCGCCGACATCCTGTTCGTCGAGGCGGTCACCACGGCCGACGAGATCCGCGCGCTGCCCCGGCGCCTCGGGCCGCCGCAGCTGATGAACATGGTGATCGGCGGCAGGACGCCGATCGTCGGTGCCGAGGAACTGGGCGCGCTGGGCTACGGTCTCGTGCTGTACGCCAACGCGGCCTTGCAAGGCGCGGTGGCGGGCATGCAGAAGGCGTTGGGCGTGCTGAAGGAGACGCGGCGCATCGACGAGGATCCCGCGCTGGTCGTGCCGTTCGCCGAGCGCCAGCGGCTGGTCGGCAAGCCCGAATGGGACGCGCTGGAGAAGCGTTACTGCTGACTGGCCAGTTCGACGAAGGCCTTCAGGTAGTCGACGCCGAAGTCGGCCTCGCGCGCGCCGAGGAAGATCTGCTTGGCGATGCCGTGGCGGCCGAGCCGCACCGGCACGACGCGCATCTTGCTGGCGTACTCGTCGACCAGCCAGCGCGGCAACGCCGCCACGCCGCGGCCGCTCTCCACCATCTGCAGCATGATGTCCGTCGTCTCGATCGCCTTGTGGCGCTTGGGCGTGATGCCGGCGGGCATCAGGAACTGGTTGTAGATGTCCAGCCGTTCGATGTCCACCGGATAGGTGATCAGCACCTCGTTGGCCAACTGCGCGGGCCTGGCGTACGCCGCGCCCGCGAGCGGATGGTCGTGCGGGACGACCAGCACCTGCTCGTAGTCGAACACCGGCTCGAAACGCAGGCCCGGCTTGTACAAGGGGTCGGGCGTCACCAGCAGGTCGATCTCGTAGCCGAACAGCGCGCCGATGCCGCCGAACTGGAACTTCTGCTTCACGTCGACGTCCACGTCGGGCCAACGCGCGAGGTAGGGCGACACCACCTTCAGCAGCCACTGGTAGCACGGGTGGCACTCCATGCCGATGCGCAGGCTGCCGCGCTCGCCCTGCGCGAACTGGTGGATGCGTTCCTCCGCCAGCGCGAGCTGAGGCAGCACGCGATTGGCCACGGCGAGCAGGTACTGGCCGGCCTGCGTGGGCCGCAGGCTGCGGCCCTCGCGCAGCCAGATCTGCGTGCCGAGCTGCTCCTCCAGCTTGCGCATCGAGTGGCTGAGCGCGGACTGCGTCAGGCACAGCACGCTGGCCGCGGCCGTCAGCGAGCCGTGCTTGTCGACCTCCTGGACGATGGACAGGTGAACGCGCTCAAGCATGCGTGAAATTCATGGATCGGTGAGAAACAACCATTTTACGTCATGACCTCGACTGCCTACGATGCCCCTTCCCTCCCGCAGTCGACTCAACGCAAATGACCCAGACCCACAACCTCGGCTTTCCCCGCATCGGTGCCCGGCGCGAACTGAAGTTCGCCCTCGAGTCCTATTGGAAGGGCCAGTCTTCGCGCGACGAACTCAAGGCGCTGGGCGCCAACCTGCGCCAGCGTCACTGGGATCAGCAGGCCGGCCTCGACCTTGTCCCGGTGGGCGATTTCGCGTTCTACGACCAGGTGCTCGACATGAGCTTCACGCTCGGCAACCTGCCCGAACGCGTGCGCGGCTTCCATGGCGACCCGCTGGACAACGCCTTCCGCGTCGCGCGCGGCCGCTCGGCCCAGGGCGCCGAAGACCACGGCGCGTGCTGCGGCGGTGTCGCGGCAGGCGAGATGACCAAGTGGTTCGACACGAACTACCACTACATCGTTCCCGAGTTCGGCGCGGGCACCGAGTTCAAGCTCGACGCCTCGCGCCTGCTGGAACAGCTCGGCGAGGCCAGGGCGCAGAAGGTGCGCGCCAAGCCCGTCATCCTGGGCCCGGTGACGTACCTGTGGCTGGGCAAGGCCAAGGACGACTCCGACAAGCTGGCCTTGCTGTCGCGCCTGCTGCCCGTCTACGTCGAGCTGCTGGACACGCTCGCAGCGCAGGGCGTCGAGTGGGTGCAGGTCGACGAGCCGGCCCTGGTCATGGACCTGCCGCCCGCGTGGGAGCACGCCTTCCGCGACGCCTATCACCAGCTCAAGGCCGCCCGCGTCAAGCTGCTGCTCGCCACCTACTTCGGCCAGCTCGACGACAACCTCTACCTGGCGGCCAACCTGCCGGTGGCGGGTCTGCACGTCGACGCGATCAACGGCCGCAAGGACGTGCAGCCGCTGCTCAACATGCTGCCCGGCAACAAGGTGCTGTCGCTGGGCGTCGTCGACGGCCGCAACATCTGGAAGACCGATCTCGGCGCGGTGCTGGACTGGGTGGAGCCGATTGCGCAGACGCTGGGCGACCGCCTGTGGATCGCACCGTCGTGTTCGCTGCTGCACGTGCCGGTGGACCTGGCGAGCGAGGAAAAACTCGATGCCGAGGTGAAGTCCTGGCTGGCGTTCGCGCTGCAGAAGCTCGACGAGATCACGGTGCTGGCCACCGCGCTGAACCACGGCCGCGACACGGTTCGCACCGAACTCGTTGCGAACGCGGCCGCCATCGCCGCGCGCCGCCAGTCGCCGCGCGTGCACAACCCCGTCGTCAAGGCCGCCATCGCCGAGCTCGATGCGACGCTCGGCCGGCGCAAGAGCGTGTACGCCGCGCGCGCGCCCAAGCAAGCCGCGTTGCTGAAGCTGCCGGCCTTTCCGACGACCACGATCGGCTCGTTCCCGCAGACGGCGGAGATCCGTCACGCGCGCAGCCAGTTCAAGGCCGGCGCGCTGGACGCTTCGGGCTACGAAGCCGCGATGCGCGCGGAGATCGCACGCAGCGTGCGCGAGCAGGAGGCGCTGGGCCTGGACGTCTTCGTGCACGGCGAGGCCGAGCGCAACGACATGGTGGAGTACTTCGGCGAGCAGCTCGATGGCTACGCATTCAGCCAGTTCGGCTGGGTGCAGTCCTACGGCTCGCGCTGCGTGAAGCCGCCCATCCTGTTCGGCGACATCAGCCGTCCGAAGCCGATGACGGTGGAGTGGATCCGCTACGCGGCCTCGCTGACGGACAAGCCGATGAAGGGCATGCTCACCGGCCCGGTGACGATCCTGAACTGGTCCTTCGTGCGCGACGACCAGCCGGAGTCGGTGTCCTGCCATCAACTGGCGCTGGCGATCCGCGCGGAGGTGCTCGATCTCGAGAAGGCCGGCGTGCGCGTCATCCAGATCGACGAGGCGGCGCTGCGCGAAGGCCTGCCGCTGCGCAAGTCGCAGTGGGAGCACTACCTCGACTGGGCGGTGGAGTCGTTCCGCATCACGGCCAACGGGGTGGCGGACGAGACGCAGATCCACACGCACATGTGCTACTCCGAGTTCAACGACATCATCGCGGCCATCGCCGACATGGATGCGGACGTGATCACGATCGAGACCGCGCGCTCGGATATGGAGTTGCTCGACGTGTTCGACCACTTCCGCTACCCGAACCAGATCGGCCCGGGCGTCTACGACATCCACTCGCCCAACATCCCGACGCAGGAGCACATCGTCCAGCTCATGAGCAAGGCCGCCGAGCGCATTCCCGCTCAGCGCCTGTGGGTGAACCCGGACTGCGGACTGAAGACGCGCCAGTGGAGCGAGGTGCTGCCGGCGCTTGCCAACATGGTGGCCGCCGCGAAGACGCTGCGCGCCGCCCTCTGAGCGCACGGCTTGCCTGGATGACAAGGACGACGCATGGGGCCGCGCCACTGGCGGCCCTTGCGTGCGTGGTGCCGCAGGTCAGTTGCGGTCGGCGCGCGGCTGCAGCGAGGTATCCGCGATGGGCGCCGAGTTCGCCGGCGCGGGAGTGACCACCGGGGCTGCACTCGACGTGTCGACGGCCGGCGCGGCGGCGGTCGTGGTGGTGCTGGTCGTGGTACGGGTGGTCGTGTCCGTCGCCACCGGGGCGCTCATCGTGGCGGTGGGCGTCGGATCCGCGCTCAGGCTGCCGTCGCGCTTCAGCGGGGCGCCGGGGGGCGTGCCGTAATTGGCGGTCTTGGCACGGGCGTCGTCGTCGCTGGCGGCCGCGGTGCCCTGGGCGACGGCGACGCCGCCGGCGATGCTCAGCGCGCCGAGCGCGGTGGCGGTCAGTTTCATCATTGCGTTCATCATTGATCTCCAGGTGCTGGTTGAGTCCACACCGATGGGTGGATGAGAGGAGACAGCAAGCGAGGTGCCCTCGACAGTACGGGGCTGCTCGGCAGGAAGGTGGCGCCGTTCCAGCGCGCCTGCTCAGTCCTCCAGCCGCAGGAAGAGCACTTGGCCGCCCTGGTCGCAGACCACGACCCGAAGGCGGCGACGTCGTGGCCGAAGTGGACTTCGGGCGCTTGACGGAGGGCACCTGGCAGGTGGCGGTGCAGCCGGTCGATCGGATGCTGCCGACGATCCACGACCACGTCGTGGTGATCGGCGACTGAGGCTGGCCCGGCTGCGGCTGGAGCGCCGCGGTGAGTTCGGCCCGATTCGGTGACATAGTTGTCGCATGTCGGCAGGTCATCGGCGGCCCGGGCATCTCGAAGGGCGCCGCGGCGCAGAATCTGGTGGTCGGCATCAAGCGTGCCCACGGAGCGAGGACCCTGCGTCGAGCTCGACAGGGGCAGGCCGCATCGCGTTCGTCGGCTGGGAATCCATCAGATCGAAAGGATCAGCATGACCGGCAGTTCCGATCGTGTGCCACTCGCAGACGTACGCGATCTCCTGCACATCGGCAGCCCTCTCCCGTTCCGGGTGCTGGACGCGCAGGAGCGATTGCTCCTCAACGAAGGACAGTTGATCCAGGACGAGGCGCAGTTCGAGGCCCTGACCGAGCGCGGTGCGTGGGCGGAGCGCGCCAACGTGGAGGCCGAGCGCAAGGCACGTGCGGCGGCCGCGGCGCCGACGGTGGTCGTGCAATTGTCATTGTTCGATCGCTGGGAGCGTCTGCTGTGGCAGTTCGACCGACTTGCGCGCGGCCTGGTGCGTCGGGAACTGCCTGGAAGCGACCTGCCGATGTTCTACGAGGCCTTGCGCGCGCTGGTCGATCGCGATCCCGACATCGCGCTCTTTCTTTGCACCCGGCAGGAAGATCATCGCTTCGCGCTCTATCCGTTGCGCCATTCGATCCACTGCGCGGTGCTGGCGACGCTGACCGCGCGCCACCTCGGTTGGGACAAGGACCAGATCGATGCGCTCGGGCAGGCTGCACTCAGCATGAACCTCGCGATTCTCGAGTTGCAGGCAACCATGGCAGAGCAGGATGACCCGCCGACGAAGAAGCAACTGGAACTGATCCGCGCACACCCTGACGCGGCGGTCGCGCTCTTGCGTGCCTCCGGCATCGAGGCGGAGGAATGGCTGGCCACGGTCGCGGATCATCACGAGCAGCGCGGCGGTGGTGGGTATCCGAGGAACAAGCATGAGGTCTCCCCGGGCGCCCACGTGCTGCGAAACATCGACGTCTACATGGCCAAGATCAGCCCGCGTGCGAAGCGGCCGGCTGTCCTGCCGCAAGTCGCGGTGCGGCAGATCTTTCAGCAGAACCCCGGCGATCCGCTGTCGATGGCGGTCATCAAGACGCTGGGAGTCCATCCGCCCGGCAGCCTCGTGAAGTTGCGGTCGGGTGAAATCGCCGTGGCCATTCGCAGGCCGGCGTCCGGCACACATCCCTTGGTCGCCACCCTGAGCGACCGGAACGGGAAGCCCAGTGGAGAAACCCACCGTCGAAATACCGCCGAACCCGACTACGAGGTCGAGGCGCCCGTGCCCAACTCGAAGGAGTTCGCGCGGATCATGCCCGAGCGCGTCTATGGCATCGTCGACTGTTGAGACCTGGACTCCCCGGGGCCCCGACACGGCGCGGCGTTGACCGCCAGGCGGGCGGAGGCGCACGCCGCTTGCCCGTCGATGGTTCACCCGCGACCTTCCCGTGAACGACACCTCTTCCGACGTCGATGACATCTTCGCGAACGCCTTGCAACCCGAGGCGGACAAGCCCGTGTTCGCGGCCCCGTCCAACGAGGTGCGCAGGGAGGCCCGCGTCAAGGTGAAATGGGCGGCGAGGGTCCAGTTGGTCAACGGCAGCGTCGTCGAAATGCGCGTTTGCGACATCAGCGAGAGCGGCATCGGCCTCGTGGGAGAGTTCGGCATCACTCCGAACTCGGTGCTGGCATGTGCTGTCGCCGTCCCCGGCCTGAACGATCCGCGGCAGGTCACCGCCGCGGTGGGAACGATCCGGACCACCCACGCGACGGTTCGCGGGCCCGACCTCATCTATGGCGGAACCTGGGTGACGAAAGACGCCGGCGCGCAGGATCTGCTCAGGCAATGGATTCGTCGTCTTCGAGGCTAGTCTCTCGGTGTTTTCCTGATTAGTTCGAGCAGCGATCGAACCTAGTATTTCCCACCCGTCGCCACTGCCGTCGAGGCAGGCACGGGTGAGATCCATAAATACAGGAGACATCGCATGAAGAATCGAGTTCTGTCGTGCCTGACGCTGATGCTGTCGCTGGCCGTGATCGCGGCAGATGCCGCGGCGGCCTGCAGCCCCACCGCCATCACGCCCTACATCAAGAACGGTTCCGCCTGGAGCCAGACGGCCTCCGTGAGCATCGCGGCCGGCACGTCCGTCGTGCTGGGCCCGCACCCGACGACGGGCGGCGCCTGGTCGTGGAGCGGTTGTGCTGCCAGCGGCGCGGCGCGCGAGCAGACGATCGCGGCCAAGTCCACCTGCACGGCCACCGCCACGTATACGAACAGCTGCGGCGCGAAGTCGACGCAGGCCTTCGCCATCACGGTGCCCGGGATGCGCGACCTCACGAGCCTGCAGCTGTCCAAGCTGATGGGTGCGGGCTGGAACCTGGGAAATTCGCTCGAGTCCATCGGTGGCGAGACCAACTGGGGCAACCCCGCCGTCAACCAGGCGATGTTCAACGCGGTGAAGGCGGCCGGGTTCAAGACCGTGCGCATCCCGGTGTCGTGGAAGCAGTACGCGGACGCCAATGACAACATCAGCGCGACGTGGATGGCGCGCGTCACGCAGGTCGTCAACTACGCGCATACCGCGGGCCTGGTCACCATCATCAACATCCACTGGGACGGCGGCTGGATGCAGCCGACCTACGCACAGCAGGCGACGGTCAACGCGCGCATCACCAAGTTCTGGACGCAGATCGCCAACAACTTCAAGGGCTTCGACGACACCTTGCTGTTCGCGGGCACCAACGAAGTCATGGTCACCGGCGACTACGGCGCGCCGACGGTCGAGTACTACACGGTGCAGAACAGCTTCAACCAGACCTTCGTCAACGCCGTGCGAGCCACCGGCGGAAACAACGCCGCGCGCCACCTGATCGTGCAAGGCTTCAACACCAACATCGAGTACACGGTGAGCGACGCGACGGTGCCCGCCGATACGGTGGCCAGCCGGCTGATGATGGAGGTGCACTTCTACGATCCGTACGACTTCACGCTGAATGCGTCGAGCAGCATCTGGCAGTGGGGCGCGACCGCCACCGACGCCAGCGCCACCGAGACCTGGGCCAATGAATCGTATGTCGACGCCGAGTTCCAGAAGATGAAGGCGCGCTACGTGGACCAGGGCATTCCGGTCGTGCTCGGAGAGTTCGCGGCGATCTCCCGTACCAACATCTCCGGCGCGGAGGGCTATCGCACGAAGTGGGACCAGTACATCGCGCATTCGGCATTCAGCCATGGCGCGGTGCCCATCTATTGGGACGCCGGCTCCACGGCCAACAACGGCAGCGGCCTGTTCAATCGCAGCACGGCGGCGCAGGTCTATCCGAGCCTGATCAGCACGATCGTGAACGCGGCCAAATGACGGGCTTCCAGAGTGGCGAGGCAGCGAGGCGCCCCCTCGCTGGATGTCCTGGGGCGATCGCTGGCGGCGACGGCTCATGGGGCCTCGCGACGCGGATGGACGCGTCGTGAGCCGCAGTGACCTCAGCCGCCGCCAGCTGATTGCCGCGACCGCGCTGGCCCTGGGCGGCGCTGCCGACCCGGCGCTGGCGGCCACGCCTTCGCGCGCGCCCGCGCGTGCGCGCGCGCTCAAGGCGAAGGCCGGCGACGTGCTGGCTCCGACACCGCCCATGGGTTGGAACAGCTGGAACTCGTTCGCGACCACCCTCACCGAAGCCCAGGCGGTGGAGACCGCGCAGATCATGGCCGCGAAACTGCTGCCGTTCGGCTACACGGTGTTCACGATCGATATCCAGTGGTACGAGGCCGATGCGTCCAGCTACGCGTACAGCGATCATCCGCAACCCGCGCTGGACGGATACGGGCGCTTGCTGCCCGCCGAGAATCGCTTCCCGTCGGCGCGCAACGGCGCCGGCTTCGCCGCCCTCGCGGCCCAGGTGCATGCCTTGGGCCTGAAGTTCGGGATCCACCTGATGCGCGGCATTCCGCGCCTGGCGGTCGAAAGGAACCTGCCGGTCTGGGGCACGAACGTCCGCGCCCGCGATATCGCCAACACGGCGAGCACCTGTCCCTGGAATCCGGACATGTACGGCGTCGACATGTCGAAGCCGGGGGCGCAGGCCTACTACGACAGCGTGTTCGCACTCCATGCCTCGTGGGGCGTGGACTTCGTCAAGATGGATGACATGAGCCGTCCCTACGACGCCCACGCGCCGGAAATCGAGGCCGCGCACCATGCCATCGTCAGATCCGGCCGGCCCATCGTCCTGAGCCTGTCGCCTGGCGAAACCCCGCTGCAGCGGGGGGATCATGTGAAGAGGTTCGCCCAGATGTGGCGCGTCAGCGATGACTTCTGGGACGAGTGGCTTCCGTTGAAAGCGCAATTCGTCCGGCTGGAGAACTGGAACGCCGTCCGCGAGCCGGGCCGCTGGCCGGATGCCGACATGCTGCCACTGGGCCGCCTGGCGCTCGGGAGCCGGGACAGCCGGTTCACGCCGGACGAGCAACGAACGCTGATGAGTCTCTGGTCCATCGCGCGTTCGCCGTTGATCATGGGCGGAGATCTGCGCTTCCTGGACGCGCCCACGCTGGGCCTGCTGACGAATCCGGAGGTGCTGGCGATCAATCAGCGCAGCACGGGCAACAAGCCCCATTTCCTCGCGGACGACACGCATGCCTGGACCGCGCGAAGCGACGACCAACCGGGCCTGCACTATCTCGCCTTGTTCAATACCGCGGACGCGGCCCGAACCATCGACTTCGATCTCTCCGTCCTGAAGTTGCACGGCCGGGTGAAGGTGCGCGACCTGTGGGCGAGATCCGATGCGGGGGCCGCCGCGGGACAGGTCAGCGCCACGGTCGCTGCGCACGGCGTGGTGCTCCTGGGATTGCAGCCCGGGTAACGACGCCGGATGGTCGATGGCTGCGCCATCCTGCCACTGCAGCTCCCGCCGAATCGTCCTTCGCGATCCCGCGCTCTCCGCACCGGCGACACACCGCTTCCGGGTCAGGAGGGCGGGGTGGAGTGCCCGTCCTCCGGCGATAGTTCGCAACTGCTCCATTCGATGCGATCGCGTCCGTTGCGCTTGGCGCGGTAGAGCGCCTTGTCGGCGGTCGCGATGAGCGTGTCGACGTCGCTCGGTACCGTTCCGTCCATCCCCGCCACGCCGAACGAACAGGTCACGGTGCCGACATTCATCGGCGAGCCACCGATGGCATCGTGGATCGCCGTCAGCCGCGCACGGTGCTCGGGCTGCACGATGTCCAAGCCGGGCATGACCACGACGAACTCCTCTCCGCCGTAGCGCCCCACGGCGTCATAGGGACGTATGGCGGCGGCCAGGCGGGCCGCGAATTCACGCAACACGGCGTCTCCCGCGGGATGGCCGTGGGTGTCGTTGACCTGCTTGAAATGATCGATATCCGCCAGCGCCACGGCCAAGGGCATCCGTTCGCGTGCGCACCGGTTGGCCTCGCGCGCGAGGATCTCCATCAGCGCCCGGCGGTTCCAGACACCGGTCAAGCCGTCCTTCGTGGCCTGCTCGCGCAATTGCTCGCGTGACTCCTCGAGCTCGCGCGTGCGTTCGCGCACCAGCGCCTCGAGCTGGCGCCCTCGCGATGTCAGGACCTGCGTGCGCCATCGATACAAGGCCCACGCCGTCGTCAAGGCCAGCGCGGCCATGACGACGAGCGCGGCGTTCGAGCGCCACCATGGCGGATCGATATCGAAGTCGAGGCCGGCGATAGGCGAAGGCACGCCGAGGTCGCGATCGACCGCCCGGGCCTCGAAGCGGTAGCGGCCTGGCGGCAGCCCCGTGAGGCGAACGTCCAGGTGCGTCGTGGTGCTCCAGCGGTCGTCGAAGCCCCGCAGGCGGTACTCCACGTCAAGAGCGCTGCGGCGGCCGTAGACCGGCATGGCGAGATCGATGTCGAGTTGCTCGGGCGACCATCGCAGGCGGATCGTCCCGTCGAGCGGCAGCCCGAGGTCGCCGCGGGTGACCGACCGGATGGAAACGCGACTCGAGACGGGAGCGAACAGGTTGTCCGGCGCCAGGACATGCGATGCGCCGCGGCTGGTTCCGATCCAGACCGAGCCGTCGCCGTCCTCAAGGAGACCGCCGAAAGACGTGTCGTTCCACACCAGGCCCTGGCCGCGATCGAGCAGGCGCCAGTGCTGTCGATTCCAGACGGCCACGCCCGCATCGGTCGCGACCCAGAGCCAGCCGCGGCGGTCTTCGAGGATCGCCTCGATCCTGCGGCCGCGCAGCGCGGGCGGCGTCACGTCCCGATCGTTCAGCGTCGCACCCGCGAGCGCCAGGATGTGCACGCCGTCCGCGCCACTCGAGGCGGCCAGCGTGCCGTCGCGCAGGCAGGCCAGCACCGCGACGTCGCCTCCGGCCCTCGGCAGGCGAGCCCACTGACCGGGTGCGTAGCGAGCGAGCCCGCCGGCGCCGCCGAACCACTGCACGCCGTCGCGATCCTCGCAGCCGTCGCCGAACGGCTGGTCGGCCGGCTGCCCGGTATCGAGCGGGGGAACCAGCGCGAGCTTCGAGCTCGCCGGCTCTCGATGATGCAGGCCCGCATCGGAAGCGATCCACAGGTCTCCGGCTCGCTGGGAGAAGAGGTTGTAGATCGACGCGTTCCGCGGCAGGTCGATCGACCTGCCCGTGCCTGCGCCCCCCAGCCCCAGCAGGCGGCCATGCGATGTTCCCGCCCACAGCGATCCGTTCGCGTCGCTCGCCAGCGCCAGGGTCTCCTGCCCGACCGTCGGGGCAAGAACACGGAAGCGGCCCGCCTGGGCGTCGAACGCGGCGACCCCTGCACCGGTCGCGGCGTACAACGCCTGGCGTCCCGGCGGCCCCGCGCGGGCGAAGCGCCAGATCACCGCATGCGGCAGACCGCTCTCGACCGACCAGTTTTCCCACTGGCCATAGCCCCGCCACCGGAAGACGCCGGCCCCGAGCATCCCCATCCACAGGCCACCTTCCCGATCCCGCAGGATTGCCCGCAGCCGGCCACCCGCGGGAAGGCCTGCCGCCGTGCCGAAGCGATCCCATGCATGTTCGTTGCGGCGCTCGAGTGTTCCGCGCGCCGCCCCCAGGATTCGATGCTGCGCGTCTTCCACGAGTGGATACAGGCCGAGCGGATCGCCGCCGTCATGAACGTCGGTGCGATCCGTGAAGCGGGCAGCGCCTGGCGCCAGTTGCAGGACGTGTCGGGTTCCGCGTGCCCACAGCGATCCATCGCCGGCGCGCAACAGCCAATGCCAGGACTCCGCCGGGACACCGCGGTCCGTCCCCCAGACCTCGAACTGCCCGGCGTGGCGCCGGCAGATGCGCTTGCTGCAACCGAACCAGACATCGCCCTCGTTGCCGATCGCCACGCTCGTGACCGATCCACTTTCGCGGCGCCCGACGCCTTGCGAATCGTCGAGCGCTTCGCGTTGCCGCCAGGCGCCGCCGGGCAAAGGCGTCAGCTCCAGCAGGCGCCAGTTGCTGATGACCCACAGGCCGGGGCCATCCGGCGCGATGGTCTGCGGATACCCGGTGACAGCCAGCGCAGGCCCGTCCGAGGCGACATGCTGCAGTCGTTCGCCTTGCCACAGCCACAATCCGCCGTCGGCGGCGATCCATGTCCGTTGCCCGTCGGCGACCACCGAGGTGACCGAGGAAAGCTTCTCGTCGACCCCGATCCTCTCGAAGCGAACGCCGTCGAAACGATAGGCGCCGTTCTGGGTGCCGACCCAGATGAAGCCCGCCGAGTCCTGTGCGAGCGATGTCACGGCGAGATCCTGCAGGCCATCGGCCTGGCCGTATTCCTGCAACGACATCTGCTGGGCGCGCGACAGCGTCGCGAGCGCCAGTGCCAGCAGGATGAAGACCGCCACCTCCCTGGCACGCCGCAGCCCGTGCGGGCGCTCGCGAAGTCGCTCCGTGCGCATCGTTGTCTCCGTTAGGATCGTCGCCGCGAATCGCTCGCGGCGATCCCCTCATTCCACGGCGGTTGCCGCCGATTGTCCAGGATTGCCTGCCCGCTGTTGAGGATCGTGTGCGCGGCCATCGCCGATCGCGATTTCCACGTCCTTGTACGAAGGAACATCCAGTCCGTTGACGCGGGCAGCGATGAATCCGGTCGCAAGAAACATCCGGCGGACGGACTGCACCACGTCGTCGGCGTCGGCGGACTGCAGCACGATCACGTCCACGACCGTCCCGGCGGCGTCCACGAAGATGCGCAGGCGCATCGGTACGCCCGACCACTGCAGGCCTTCGAGCAAGGTCGTATCGGGCGCGGAACGCGGCCGGGCCGCGAGGTCCAGCTCCGCTGGCGACAGGAAGGCCTCGATCGGCCTGGCACTGCTAAGCGAGGGCGACGGCGTATCGGGATGCGGCGTCGCCACCGGGGCGGCACGCGTCGCCGCGACGTCCTTGCGACCGTCGGAGGACGCAGGCGGCAATACGGGCGCCGGGCCCGCGCCAGCAGCAAGGGTGACCAGCCGGATCGATGGCCGCGCGTGCGACTCCGGCTTCGAATCGCCGGATGCCGCGGCGCGAAGCAGGATCCAGCCCATGGCGCCGTGCGCCGACAGCACGATCGCCATGCTGGCCCACAGAGACCGCCTGAGCATGCCGTCGTGCTTCAGTGGACCAGCGGCACATCCCGCCAGTTCACTTGCTTGAGCCCGGTGGACGTGCCCAGGTTCGCCGGCGCGACAACGACATTGCCGGTGCTGCCGCCCGTGTACAGGTGCAGGGTTCCGTCGACACCGTCGATCGCCACCTCGGTGAGGATGCCGGCGATCGGCGTGGAGGACGCGGTGAGGTGGTCCCCATCCAGAAGCACCGTCTTGCCGGTCGCGAAGCTGACTGCGTACAGGGTACCCGTGCCCGTGGGGCTGCAGGCGGACGCGCTGGGCAGGTTGCCGATGAAGGCGACGATGCCGGCATTGGCCGTCGGGTCGACATTGACGCGCTGGGCCATGCCACCGGACACCGGCAGGTCGACATACCAACCCATTGGTGACGACGGCGAACTGCCGATGCCGACGAGCAGGTCGTTGTTGGGGTTGAGGTTGGTGCGCGTCACCGGGAACATCACGCCGGCGGGAAGGGTGCTGGATGTGTAGAAGGCATCGCTCGCGCCGAGTCCATCGCGGATGGCGTAAAAGGACTGAACCGCGCTCGAGGCGATGTCGCTGTCGGCGAGCAGGCGGCCTGTGCCCAGGAACACGTAGCGCACCGAGGAGTTGGGCTCCACCTCGACCAGCGGCCGGGTCGTCACGGGCTGTGCATGGCCGCTGGCGTCGGCCAGGCTGGCGATCTGCGTCGGGGCGCCATATGCGCCTGTGCCGGTCACGTCGAGACGCCAGACATTGCCTTGAAGGTCGCCGGCATAGATCGCATCGGTTGTCATGTCGGTGTAGTCCGGCACGTACGCGGTGTGCTGGGCGAGGTTGATCGGCGACGACAAGGAACCGCTGGGCGTGGGAACGGCCTCGAGCAGTTCCCCGGTGCGCGGATTGACGAAGAAGAAGTAGCCCACGCCGTCGCTGTTGTCGTAGCCGGAGGTCAGGATGGCGACCCAACCGTACTTCTTGGTCTTCACCACGCTGGGCGCACCGTAGCTGTAGCCCATTCGCCGATCGGTGAACTCCCACAGCACCTTGCCGGCAACGTCGGATTCGGTCTTCCATGAAGCGGGATCGGTGACATCCAGGGCGTAGTAGCCCTTGCCACCCTTGCCCAGGCCGCCGACCACGATGGTTCGCCAGTCGCGCGACGTCATGGTCGCGCCGGCGGTGGCGGCAAAATCGACATCGAACACCGCAGGAGTCGCGTCGACGAAGTAGTGGTGCGTGAACTTCGGGTTGCCCAGCGTGGCCAATCCGGTTTTCGCGGCCGTGCTCGCATCGCCGTAGAGGAAACTCGGGACGTAGGCGAACAACTCGCTGCCAGAAGCAGCGGCCCCCACGGTACCGTCGAACGCGTGGAGCATGCCGTCGTTGGCGCCGACATAGACGACTGGCGGGCGGTCGGCGTGCTTCGTCTTGAACGCGGCGTAGCCAGGATTGCTGGCGTCGAACAGGGCACCGATAGGGTCAGCCACGGCGACCGGCTTCGAATCGACGATGTCTCCCAGGCGGAACGAACGCGTTCGGTAGGCACCGTGGTTGGCGATCTCCTGAGAGGTATCACCTCGCAGGTAGGCCACGAAATTGGGCGCCGATTGCGACGACGAGGCAACCCCCGGAACAGCTGCGAATGACGCGTAGTAGGTGCGTGCGTTCAGTGCCGATGTTGACAGCGCGTGGCTCGTGAACGGAAGCCCCGGCCCGCCGCCGGCTGTGCAGCAGGTGACGATCTTGCGCGTCGCGGCGGTGACGCTGCTCGCGCTGAGAAGGGCGCGGGCGTCCCATTTCGGCGTCAACGTGGGCGTGCCGTCCGCCGCGAAGTCGACGCTCGAGCCGGTCACCACGCCGGTCCAGGTTGTCGGGTCAAAGGTGGCTGCGTAGCTGATCGATCCGCTGCTCGTGACGTTGGGCGACGGCGTGGAGAAGGCCGTCGTGTTGGCCGACTGCGCTTTGCTTGTGAGGTCCTTGAACGCCTGCGTCAGGCCGGACTTCATGGCCTCGGGCTGATTGCCCGGGAAGTAGTTGTCCGGCCGCATGTCCGCGGCGGTGGCGGACGTGTCCGTCGAATAGGCAAGCTCGGCGGTCGCCTTCGAGCTGCGCGCCAGGGTGTCGGAGGACGTATACCAAGCACTGTCGGGGATCGTGCTCGTGCCGTTGCCGGCGTTGTAGGGCGCGAAATTGGATGGCAGGTCGAAGCCACCGTACTTGGCCGCCAGCCAGTACTGGTTCTTGTGCTTGTAGATCTGGCCTTCGAACACATCCATCCAGTACGTGCTGATTGTCTGGACGCCGGGGAGGTCTGCGCGGACGTCCTTGGTGTGCGAGTCGTAGGCCAGTCCCGCGATGTAATAGCTGTTGCACTCCGAAGCAGCGCTCGTGCAAGTGCCGGTCCCGATGTCGCCGAAGATGCTGCCAAGCCCGGAATCGCCCTTCAGGCCCTCCAGTTTTCCGACCATGTCCGTCGCCTTCGCGACATCGACCGACTTGTCGGCGGCGACTTCGCTCGGCAAGGCCGGCTCGAGGCCGCTGTCGGCGCGCAATGTGCTGCCATAGAGGTTGGCGTCGCGATGGGTGTTGATGTCGCCGATGCCCAGGATGAAGTTCTTCTGGCAGCTGTAGGCGATCGGGTCGTCCCAGTTCGTGATGGCGGGAAACCCGTCGAGCCAGGTGGCCGCCGTGGCGGAGTCGCCAGCACCGGCCAGGGTCGCGTAGGAGGAGACGTTGCCGAGATTCTTGTAGTAGCGGATGACTGCGTAGTACAGCTCGCTGACGGGATCGGATGATTTGTACGAGTGCGCCGCGTAGCCGAACTTGTTCAGATAGTTCATCACGCCGCTGTTGGAGATCGGTACGTTCCAGCCCGACGCCGCAGCAAAGTTCGTGGTGTCCGTAGCGTCCGATGCGTCCGGATTGAGCGCCATGATCCCTGTCGTCCCGCTCCACTCCGCGGAGGAATTGGCGGCCGGCGTCGACCCGGGGACCGGCTGCGTCGGACCAATGTAGTTCATGCGCGCGCGCAGGACGCCACCGTCGCGTTCCTGCGTCCCGTCGCCGCTGTGGTTGTAATAGCCGAACGCCGAATAGCGCAGTTGGAACGCATACTGCTGCATCAACCCTTCCGGCTTGTAGCTGCTGCTCCCGTACAACTTGCAATCTGTCTCCAGGCCACCCGCGGTGCTTGCGGAGTCGCACACCTTGACGTTGATGTAGAGCTCGTACGTCGTGCTCGGGTCCGCGAATGTCTCGTCTTTCTTGCCGACGTGCGAGGTCTGTCCCGTATAGGGCGTCGCGCCAGTGGTGAGCGCGCCTCTGACGAGTGCATTCGAGCCCGTTGCGGTGCCGGTGATCCACATGCGCGTGCCGAGGTTGCGCAGCCGCGTGGTGGCGCCGGTCGTCCATTGATCGTCGGTGAAGGGCGTCGCGCCTTGAAGCACCGCCGATGTCACCGCCTTCTGGGGCATCTTCGTACCGTCCCTGGCCGCATACGTCTTGGTCAGGATGGTCGAGCTCGTCGTGTCGACGCTGCGATATCCCCCCGTCAGCACCCAGCGGAACGCATCGAGTGTCTGCATCGATGCCCAGTTGAGGTAGTTGCCGCTCCACAGAGGGGCTCTGGAACTGTTGCAGGTGCGTTCGTCTGCCGCACCGCTGGGCGTGAAGTAGCTGGTGGAATAGTTCGGTGTGTCCGTCGTGCCGCTGTTGACGGAGACATAGGAATAGCACTTCCCGGGGTCGAAATAGCCCAGGAAAGTGCCCGTTGAAGCGTAGGGTGTCGTCGAGGGATAGGCTGGCGTCGTGGCGGTCGGCCACTCCACCGAGAGAGCCAACGCAAGGTTGCCGGAGGGGACGGCAATGGTCGCGAACAGGGGTTGGTCGGCCAGGTCGATGGCGAGGGCCGTTTGCAGGTGCAAGCCGCCGACCAGAAGAACCAGGCCGATGCGCGCCAACTGTCGCTGCTGGCGGTGGATGACGTAGGAAAGCTTCATGGGGGCGCGCTCAATTGACGAAAGTGCTCTGGAAATAGGCTTCGGTATCGCGTGGGCCCGTGACCCGGACGCTGATCCGGTAGACCGGTCTCGTCCCCCCGTTTGGCTTGTGCAGCCAGTTCGAACCCGCCGCGTCGCCGCTGCTCGAGACGTACTCGCACGTGGCCGTGCTGAACGCGACCGTCCCGCTCGCGCATTGGCGATCGATCACCCATCGCAGGGTGACCTTGTCAGCGGTGGCGGAGCCATAGCCCGCCGCCGTGTACGCCGAATCGTTCGCCAGCACGGTGGGAACGCCACTCGACGAAGGCAGCCTGGTCGCCGAGTAGTGGGCTTCTGCCGAATTGGCCGTGCGCGCGGTGTCGGTGCCCAGGGTGCCGCTGGTCAGGGCGGCGCGGGCCGTCACGATTGCGCTCTCCGACCGGTTGGCGAGATCGCGGCGGAAGGCCAGGTTGCCCGCCAGGATGCCGGAGGTGTCGACGGCGCGCAGCATTGCCGCCGCGGCAACAAGCAGCAGGACCAACGCGATCAGAGTGATCGCCATCACCACGCCGCGCTGTCTGCCACGTGGCCCGCGGAACGTCGGTCGAAAGGAGTCGCGATGACGGGGTCTCGGGGACATCATTGGAAGGCGTTGTTGCGCAGCGGGATCGTCGCCTCGAGCGCGCGGTAGCGGAACCGCTGTTCGGCCGGGGCAAGTGCGCGCGTGTAGATCAGCGCGGAGTCGTCGAGATCCGAGAACAGGGTGAGCGAGGTGGCAGGCGTGGCGGGTCCGGAAGCTGCAGCGGAGCCCGAGCGCTCGGGAAGTGCCGTGCGCATGATCAGGCCGATGCGTACGGCACGGATCGTCTGGAGCAGCGCGGCTGCCGCCGGCGTGCCCGCCGAGAGCGCCTCCACCGTGTACTTGCCGCTCCCGGGACTCACCCATGTGTCGACGGTGCTGTCGGATGTCGATCCGACGCCGTAGAGCGCGTGCATTTCGAAGACGCCTTCGACGCGCGCCTGCAGCGGTGTGCCGGATGTGTGCAGCAGGTCGTAGGAGTACAGCGTGTTGTTGTCGCCGACGCCGAGCAGTTGGAAGGACGGCGGTTGATTCGACGCGAGGTTGCCCAGGTTGATGGCGACGCCTGTCGTGGAATAGCCGCTGACGCTGGCCGAATCGATGGAAGCCTTGTATCGGTCTCCGTTCAACGGAATCGCCTTGCCGACGCCACTGGTGAGCGCGCTGTCCGCCTGCGTCACCATGCAAGGGGCCGTGCCCCCGTTGGCCGCGGGCTGACGGTCGGCCAGCAGCACCAGGTCGCCGCCAGAGAACGCAAGCGTGTTGGCAACGGAGAGGCTGGCCGCTGTCGCCGCAGCCGTGAATGCCGTCGCGACCTGGCTGCCGCCATTGCCTGATGACATGAGCACGAGCACGTCGGAAGAGTGGTCGGGCGTGACGGCGTTGCTGACACCCGGCGACGTCTGTCCGGGCAGTATGAGGACGGGCGCCAGCCGGAAGAGGCCGCTGGCACCCGGATTGACTGCTGCGAACGGCGCGGGCAGCTTCTCCTGCATCGGCAGGATCTGACTTCCGCTGGCGTCGACCGCGAACAGTTCGCACCCATAGCCGTACGAAGCCGCCGGTGCGAATCCGGTTCCCGCGCTTCGCACCCATCGATCGATCTGGAACATGGCCACGCCCCCCGATTGATCGAGTTCGCTCGTTGCGACCACCGTGCGGCGGCGGCCTTCGAAGAGCACCATCACGCTGAAGATCGCCAGCGACAGGATCAGGCCGATGGCCAGCGCGATCATCATCTCGATGAGGGTCATCCCTCGTGCCGGGCGCCGCATCATGGGATCGCCACCGTGGTTGCGAACTGGTTTGCCGCGACGCCCGATGCCATCGACGGAGGCCGCCATGCGATGGTGATGGTGACCTGCTTGTTCGCGTCCGGCTTGCTGACGACGCCCTTTCCGCCTGGCAAGCCGACGGTCGCCGGCGAGGCCACGCGGTCCTGCCAGCTCTTGTAGTCTGGCAGGGTGGTGATGGCGGTCGTCTGCTTGGCCCACATGACCGAAACGATCTCGTTGGCCAGCAACGAGGCCCGGGCGCGATCTGCGTTCTGTGTCGAAGCCTGGAGAATGCGTGCCTGCATCCCGACGAGACCGAGCAGCCCGAACGAGAAGACCAGGATGGATACCAGCACTTCGATCAGCGTGAATCCGGTGGCGGGTGCGCAGCGGCGCCCCGATGAGGAAATGTTGTTCATGGGCAGCCGTCCGGGGCGTTGGCGAGACTCTTGGCGGCGTCGCACATGCGGATCCGTCCCCCGCGAGAGACCAGCACCTTGAACTGCCGCGTGGCATCGGGGCGCGATACCAGGTAGGAGGTCGGGCCGGCCGTGTCGTCGCTGGGAGGCGAGCAGGCGGCTGCCACGCCGGTGGCCGTTTCGGACACGGCCACTTGCTGGCCAAGATCGTCGAAGCACACCAGTGCGGGGCCGGCCAGCGTCACGTGGTACTGCCGGGCGACGGTCGCGGACTGGATCACGGACTTGCTGCTGGCGGTCTCAGCCGAAAGCGCGGACGGCAGCAGGCTGATGAACCAGTTGCTGCCGTCAGCGGTAGCCTTGGCGTCATAGGCCGGCGTGGCATTCGTTAGCGCGAACGTGCTCGTGCGATTGTGCGTGATGGCGCTGGCCTGCGCGAGACGCAGGGCGCTCGCAAGTTGCTCCGCCGTGCCGCGCACGCGAGTATCGGCAAGCCACTTCCCGAGCGATGGAACTCCAAGCGCGAGGAGGAGGGCCACCAGCGTGATCGTGACCATCAGCTCGATCATCGAAAAGCCGGATGACCGGCGCGAACGGCTCAGCACGAGTCGCCTTTTCGCATGAGCCAGCACGCGTGGTTGGCGGGCACGCTGCCCCACGATGTCGGCAGGCCCAGCGTCGACATGTTGTTGGCCTGGTCCACCGTGTAGATCGCCCCGGCCGTGCGACCTGTGCCGGTGGCCGTCAGGATATAGCTCGTGTCTTTCAGCGCGCTCGAAGGCGCCGTGCAACCCACGACGAACGTGTTGCTGTTGCTGGCCGTCGTTGCCGCCAGGCAGGGCGAGATGATGCTTGTGGAGACCGACGTGTATTGGCGGTTGTCCTGGTAGTACTGCTCCATCTGCGCGCGCAACGCCGCCAGCGAGTTCGTTCCGGCAACCAGCTTGCCCCGGGTCACGTAGTCGGCATACGTCGGCAGCGCGATCGCTGACAGGATCGCGACGATCGCCACGGTGATCATGACCTCGATCAGCGTGAAACCCGTGGTTTCGCGCCGCAACAGCAGCCTGTCTCGGGTGCGCGCGGGCAGAATGGATCGACGTGCTTGACAGAAGACCCGCTGGCGATCGTGCGCGCATCGGACTGCTCCTGCCTCAACTGAAAATTGGTTCGATTTGGTGCTCATGCCCCGGCTTCCTCGCTGCCAGGTCTCGATTGATCTGGTCGTCTGCGGCGATGATCTCCGGCTGCACCGAACACGTCATGATCGTTGCGTGACGATGTGCTTACGAGCTGTTGCCAAGTCGAATCGGCGTGACGCCTGTCACTGCGGGACGAACGGTGCGATGGTGTGTCGACCTTCGGCGCTGCCCCACGCCCGCACGCGGATCACGTCACGCGCGGCGTTTGCCCGGAGCAGTGAATGATGGATGGACCGACACCGAACGCGGAGGCGAACCGCGTGGTCGTGCGGTCGTCGCCCCCCTCAGTTGGGCACCCAGTCGGTCGGGTAGCGCCAGAAGTCCTTCAGCAGATAGTTCATCGGGACGCCGAGCACGCGGTTCTTCGGCGGAATGGGTTCGTTGAACCAGCGCTCGTAGATGGCCTGGGCTTCGCGCGTGTAGATGAGGCGACGCATTTCTTCGTCCACCAGGCGTTTGAACTCGGGGTCATCCTTGCTCAGCATGATGGCGAGCGCCTCGATCGTCAGGAACTTTCCAACGACCTTGAGCTTTCCCGGGTCCGGGGCGCCGGAGATCAGTCCATACAGTTGCACGTCGTCCATCGCGAAGCCATCGGCCGCGCCGCTTTCCACCATCTCGACGGCCTTGGCGTTGTCCGGTACCTCGAGGACGTCAATGTGCAACAGGCGATCGTCGTTGGCCTTCTTGATGGCCTTCAACGGCGTCGCGCCTTTCGTGGAAACCAGCTTCCTGCCTTCGAACATGGGCAGGTCGTCGATGGCGCTCCCCGACCGCACGAGGTACCGCGTGCCCGTGATGTAGTGCGGGATGGTGAACGCGACCTTCTGGCGGCGCTCCGCATTGTTGGTGGTGGATCCGCATTCGAGGTCCGCCTTGCCGTCGACCACGGCGGCGATCCGCGTGGCGGGCGTGACGGCGACGAACTCGGGGACGAGCGCACGCATCTCGAGCTTCTTGCGCACGGCCTCGGCCACCCGCAGGCAGAGGTCGATGGCATAACCCACCGGCTTGCCGTTGGCATCGACGTAGGAAAACGGGACCGACGATTCACGATGTGCGATCACGATCCGGCCGCTCTGCCGGATGCGATCGAGCGTTGCGCCCGCGTGTACCGAAAAAGTAGTCGCGGCGAGCAGCACGAACAGGAAGCTCTTCGCGCGAACGTTCGGGCCGGCGCGGCGGGCGGGATCGGACAGTGTGGTCATGGTGTGGCGGCGCGCGGCGGACCGGCACGACGCTCCTGCTTGGAACATGCAGGCGATGGTAGGGAGCCTGCGCGCGCGCGTCATGACGAAGCGATGATGCGAACCCTGCGAAGGCGTGATGCACTGCACCGCGGTGCCCGGCATCACGATCGTTCAGCGCGCAGCGGGCGTCGTGTCGAATTCCAGCCGGATCGTCGTTCCCATGCCTGGCGCGCTGATGATCGACAGGGCGCCTCCCAGCATGCGTGCGCGCTCGGCCATGCCGAGCAGGCCATACCCGGCGCGCGGAGCTTCAGTGTCGAAGCCCCCGCCGTCGTCGCGAAGCTCCAGCGCCCAGCGGCCTTCGTGAGGTCGCAGCGTCACGCAAACCTGCTGTGCGCCGGCATGCCGGCGCACGTTGGCGAACGATTCCTGCGCGATGCGAAAGACCATCGTGGCGGCGTCCGCAGGCAGCTCGCGTGCGGCGGGATCGAGCTCCAGGCGGCAGTGCACGCCGGTGCTGCGCGTGCACTCGGCAGCCAGCCATTCGATGGCCGCGAGCAAGCCGCCGTCGAGCGCGGGTGGGCGCAGTTGCGAGACCAGGGTGCGCACGCTGGCCACCAGGGTGTCGACGCGTTCGAGAAGTGTGTCGAGCATGCCGGTTCCGAGCGGCTCGCTGGCAGTCACTCGCATGCGCATCACCGAGACTTCCATTCGCAGGGCCGCCAACTGCTGGCCCATCTCGTCGTGCAGCTCCCGCGAGACGCGCTTGCGTTCCGATTCGAGCGACCGGGCGTTGTACTCGCCCAGTTCGCGCAAGTCTGCGCGCGAACGTTCGAGCTCGAAGGTACGTTCCTCGATTGCCTGCTCGAGCCGCTGCTGCGTCGCGGTCGCACGTCGTCGCAGCCCCAGCACCGATAGGCACCACAGCGCCGCCAGGCCCGCGACATAGCCCAGCTTGATCGGCGGCGTGGCCCACCAGGGCGGCGCAATCTCGAAGGGGATGTGCAGCGCCGTCCCCGGCTCGTCAATCGGCAGTTGCGCGGCAGCACGTACCTGCAATACATACGAGTCCGCCTCGAGCGCATCGAGCTGGATCACGTTGCCGTCGATCGCCTGCCATGGCGCGTTGCCGCCCAGGCGGTACTCGATGCGGGTGCCGCGGCCGCGCCCGATGGCGCCTGTCCCGACCGTCACGCGTAATCGCCGGTCGACCCAGGCGATGGGCGCGTGGGGCGCGGCGTAGGTCGTGTGCGCGCCGAACTGCAGTTCGTCCAGCCGCACGGCGGGCGCCGCAGTTGGCTTCGGAACGGCGTGGATCTGCGTCGCACCTGCGCTCGTGCCGATCCACAAGGTCTTGTCGGGATCGAGAAGGAACGCACCGCCGTCGACGTCGTTCCACACCAGGCCGTTGGTACGGTCGATGTGCGACCAATGGCCCCGGTCGAAGACGAAAATGCCCCTGTCCGTGCCGAGCCACATGCGGTGCTCCGAATCGGAATGCAGGGCGTCAATGGCGGCACCTCCGAACAACGAACTGTCGATGCGGCGAACCAGGCGGGCGACGGTATCGTCCACGGCGTAGACCGAGATCCCTTGGTCATCGCCGATCCAGAGCTCCGAAGGGCCGAAGAAGGCCGCCGCATCATTGGGGCTTTCTATCGGCTTTCCGCTCTGGTCGTGCATCTCCACGCAGGCATTCCCCTCGATGCGACACAAGTACAGGCCGGTCTGGAACCACTCGCGTGTTCCGTCCCTGAGTACGGTGGCCAGGGCCAGGGCTTCCTGCATGGTGGCCAGAAGCGGTTCCTGGCGCAGGTAAGGAGGCGACGGGGCCAGCCGGCGCGCGCCTTGTGGGGTCGAGAGGAACAGGTCGCTCATTCCCTGGATGACCTGGCCCAGACGCGCATCGCTCGAAATCACCCGCGGCTTGGTTTCGTTGGGGCGCAGCATCAACAGTCGTCCGGCATCCACCCACCACAAGGCACCGAGGCTGTCGACGCCCAACGAAGCGACGAGGCCCCCGGTCGCCGCAGGGGAGCGCAAGGCGCGGAAGGTGTGTGCCGATTCGTCCAACCAGGCGATGCCCTTTGGCGTGGCAGCCCACAGTCTGCCGTCACCCATGCGGGCGAACGCAAGGACGGCGGTGTGCGGCAACCCGGAGGCCGTGGTCCAGTGGTCGACCGCGCCATAGCCGATCCACCGATGGAGGCCGCGGGCGTTCGTTCCCAGCCACAGGAAGCCATCGGCGTCGAAAAGGAGGGCGCGAACGACCGTTTCGGGTATGCCGTCGCGTTGCGTCCACTGCCGCCATTGCCGGCCGTCCCAGCGGGCGACGCCGTCGTCGGTGGCCGTGACGATGGCTCCCGTCGGGTCTTCTGCCAATGCGATGGAGCCGGCGAACCTGAGCGAGGGAGGTGCCTCGAGCGCCGTGAATCGCTTGCTTCCTGGCGCGAGACGTGCCAGGAGGCGGCCGCTGCGTGTCCACAGGCTGCCATCCCGTGCCAGCAGGAGTGCGGACCAGGCTGCCGGTGGCAGGCCTTGCGCCAGACCCCAGGTACTGAGCTGCCCATCATGGAACTGGCACAGGCTCGAGCCGCATCCGAACCACAATGCATGGCCGACCGCGAGCACGGGTCCGCCGCGGGCCTCTCGGGTTTCCTCGAAAGGCGCAAACGCGGGCGAGTTCACAGGCTGTGCCACCGGCGCTTTCGACGGAGAGGCGGGCACCGTGACGGACCAAAGTCGATTCCGCCAATCCATGGCGAACAGGGCATCGCGGTCGTCGAGGGCGAGTCGCTGGCCCGAGTCCACCAACACCTCCTTGCCGTCGGTCCTCAGCACGGCGCTCCAGCGCGGCGCACCGTCGACCTCCCTGCGCAGGTAGAGACCTGTGCTGGTTTCCACCCAAAGGCGGCCCTGGCGATCGGCGAGTGCGTTGGCGATCGCCTTTCCTGCGAGCGCAGGCATAGGTTCGCGGCGGGCGCGAAAGCCGTCGAAACGAAACAACCCGTTTTCCGTGCAGATCCAGAGCATGCCGCTCGTTGCCTGAGTCAGGCAGCTCGCCGTCATATTGGTGAGCCCGTCGTTCTCCTGGTATGACTCGACGATGGCGGACTGAGCTTGCGCGTCGTGCACGATCGGCACGAGGAGCAGCGACGCGGCCAGTGCGGCCCGCAGCAGCCTAGTCGACGAGACCATTGCGCATGGCGTAGCGGACGAGATCGCTCAGCGACGCCTGGCCCAGCTTGTCCATCAGCCGCGCCTTGTAGGTGCTCACGGTATTGGCTGCGAGGCCCAGGGTGGCGGCGATGTCGATCACCGACTTGCCCTCGACGAGCGCGACAAGCACCTGTCGCTCGCGTGCCGACAGTTCCGATACCTGCGCGGGCGACTCGGGCGCGCCGTTCAGCGAGCGGATCAGGGCGCCGCTGAGCGAGGGATCGACATAGTCGCGTCCCGCCGCGACGTGGTGCACGGCGTCGATCAGCAGTTCCGGCGAGGTGTCCTTCGTCAGGTAGCCCAGCGCGCCGGCCGCGAGCGCCCGGCGGGCGATGTGCGGATCGGCATGCATCGTCAGCACGAGGATCGGCAGCTTCGGATGCCCCGCGACGACCCGCTCGATCAGGTCGACGTCGTTGCTGCCGGGCATCAGCAGGTCCAGCAGGAGCAGGTCGACGTCGCCGAACTGGACGCGTGACAGGACATCGGCGGCCGTTGCCGCTTCGCCGACGACGGTGACGTCGCCCGCGAATCCGAGCACCTTGCGAATGCCTTCGCGCACGAGCGCGTGGTCGTCGGCGATCAGGATACGGATGTTCGGTTGGGACGCCGGGGACGGCAGATTCATGGCAGGGCGCCTGTAGCGGGGAAGACCGTGCGTCCACGGCGGACTCGGCAGCAGCTGCGCCGATTCGACATGAACGTGTAGATTTTAATCTACATCGTGGTGGCGTGTCTCGGCTGCAACCCCCGACGGCTTGCGGGGGCGGCCGAAACCGCGGCGCGGTCATCAATCGATCGTCCGCTCATCATGACTGCCGTGCCGCACGCGGCTAACCTGGGCCCATCGACGCAAATGCCCCATCGATCCCCGCCATGCCTGCTTCATTCCCACCCCGCGCGGCTCGTCCGACGATGAAGTTTTCGCTGTCGGTGGTGTCCGGCTGGCTGAAGGCGCTGCGCGGCCTGCGTCGTTGGCCAGCGGACCGCCGCCGTGGCGGACTCGAGTGGCACGGCACGCCCAACGCCGGAACATCGACGCCAGGGGGGCCTCGTCCCTCGGGCTCGGCACCTGCCGGCGGCCCAGGTGCACTCGCCCCGGTGGGAAGCGACCGGCTGGGCGACGCGCGCAAAGGCCTGACTCGACTCCTCGATGGCCACGGCGCGGCGCGCGCTGTCTGGCCGTCGCTCGCGCTCGTCGAGCGCGCGTTGGGCAAGCACGGTTGGGCAGGCATCGATCGCATGTCGCCGCAGGTGCTCCACGACGCCGCGACGGTGCTGGATCGACTGACGGTCGACGGGTGCGAGCCCGGCGTCGTCGTGCTGCGTGAGCGGATGTCTGCGACGCTGCGCATCGTGCCCGATCGCCAGTTCAGCGCCGAGCGCCGGCGCCAGGCTGAACGCTCCACCGAGACCCAGGTCCACGAAGGCAGCTTCACCGAATTCATGCAGATTGACCGCGAGTGGGATCAGCACCTGGGTGCCGCAGCCCCGATCGCGGCTGCCGAGCGCTAGGACGCCGCAGATCCGGCGGCCAGGTCGTCCAGTTCGGCGATGAAACGGTAGCCGACGCGCTGGTGGGTGCGGATGATGGGCCCGGAGTCCGGGTCATTGTCCAGCAGCGCCTTGCGCACACGCATGATGGCAGCGGCCAACGAGCCGGGTTGCACGATTTCGTCCTTCCAGATGGCGTCGAGCAGTTCGTCTGTCGACACGACGCGCCCGCGGTTCTCGATCAGGTAGACGAGCACGTCGAACGGGCGCGGTTGCAGTGGGCGGAGTGCGCCATCCACGAGCACCTCGCGGCGCGCGGTGCACACCTCGCGCCGTCCGAACTTCAAGGTCCACTCGGCTCGCCGCCCCAGCGTCGGCTCGTTGACGAGAAAGGTTCGCGGCTTGACGAGCGCATCGCGCGCATTCGGGCTGCTGGATTGCCAAAGCTGGCCGGTCATAGTAGTCCTGTAGTGGTGAAACACGGTGTATGTAGAGTAAGCACTACAAACAACTACGCGAATCTACACCAGCGGTGCGACACTGGTTGCGATTTCATGCCGAAAATCGCACGAATCTCCGATTACCCGGCGAAGAACGCGCCGCATCTCGAAAAGGTGAGGTGCAGGTCACGGTACGGCGCGCCATCACGAGCCGGTCATGCGTGGATCATGTGTTGCCGAGCCAATTTGCCTACATTGGACTTTTGGCCCGTGCCGCGAGATCCCCAGGATGAGTGTTGAGCTTGAATTGCATGGTCGGCGCACTGCCTGGCTGACCGCCCGCCTTTGCACCGTGCTCGACGTCCCGCGCCACGAGTCGCAGGACTGGGCCGCCGCCGCGCACACGCATGACATCGGAAAGCTGGATGTGCCCTTCGAACTGCTTGCCAGGCCGGGCGCCCTTACCGGCGAGGAGCGCTGCGTCATCGAGCGGCACTGCATCGCTGGCGCCAAGCGCCTGATGGCTTCTGCCGGGCCCGATGCCGAGGACACGACGACCGCCGCCGTCGCTGTCGCCCTGTCGCACCACGAATGGTGGAACGGCGCAGGGTATCCCTTCGGCCTGATCGGAACCGCGATTCCGCTGTGCGCGCGTATCGTTGCGGTGGCCGATGTCTTCGACGCGCTCACCAGCTTGCGATCCTACAAGCCTGCGTGGAGCCTGGAGGCGACGCGCGAGGAGATCGCAGCGCAGCGCGGCCTGCAATTCGATCCTGACTGTGCCGACGCGATGGAGGCCGTCGCCCGCAGGCTGCCGCCGGACTGGCGAGCAGCGGCGCAGGCATGGACTGGCCAATCTCTGGCGGAGTCCGCCCGACCGGGCGCGCAGCATGCGATACCGACGCCGTTCGCCTCGCAGGCGCGGTGGTCATGACCGGACCTTCAGGTTGCACGAGCGGACGCCCTGGCTAGCCCTCGGCCCGGCAAGGGCGCGAGGTCGGAGGGCGTCGCCCACGACCTCGAGATCCGCGAATCAGATGGTCAGCTCACGTTCCACGTCTTGCGCCTTGCGACGCGCCAGTGCCAGGTTCGATTTCGCCTTGTCCAGCACGAAGTAGACGAACACGCCTTCCTTGCGCGAAACGGGGCGGATGATGTGGTAATGCTTGCCCAATGTGATCAGGATGTCATCGATCACGTCGTTCAGGCCGAGCTGGCGCATCGTCTTCAGCTTCGCCCGCACGACTTCGGTATTGCCGGCGGCGGCGACTTCCATGTCGACCCCGGAGCCCGCGGACCCGAGCATCATGCCGCTGGCGGAATCCACGACCGCCGCGCACATGGCGCCGTCCACCGTCAGCAAGTCGTCAAGGCTCTGTCTGATGTTTGCCATTTCTTCATTCCAGTCTTTGAGTGGGCTCCGTTCGAGCCCGGTGAAGAGATCGATTCGTCGCCGCCCGTCGAATGACGGGCGGCGACATGCCGGATCTCGGGCCGGCATCTTCCTGGGGGCGGCGGAGCAGGTCGGCTAGCCGGGGGATTTCAGCAATGCGCCGAGCGCGCGCGCCATTCTTTGCAGTGCGACCCAGTCGACGACACCGTGGCCACCGTGCAGGACGAGCAGCACATCAGGGTCGGCGCAGCAGGGCAACACGACCAGCATTCCCGCCGTGTGGTACATCGCCGCGGCCCCGAGCGGACCGAGTCCCGTGAACTGCGCCTTCTGGCGTTGGTAGAGGCGCCAGTAGTCCACGGCGGCCTCCCAGACGCGTTCGTCACTGGCGCTGATCCCGCTGGCGCTCCAGACCAGCCCGGTGCCTGCTTCGACGAGCGCGCAGCCTTCGAGACCGGGTTGCAGGGCCATGCGGTCCAGCTCGGCACGGACGTGCTCCGCCTTCACTTCTGGTTCAGCGTCCGCTCGATTGCGGAGAGCTGGTTCCACGCCAGGCCCAGCAGGACGTTCTTGTCGGTCAACAGCATGACCACGATCGGTTCGCCGCCGACCTGCATGCAGCGGACCACGAGACGGCCCTGGGTCGACTCCACGACCATGCAGCGCGGCACCCCGATGTCGGCTTCCTGGCTCGCCGCCGCTCCGACCGCTGCGAACGAGCTCATCATCGCCGCAAGACGGGCCGGTTCGGTCGCCCGGCCTCCGGCATGCGCCAGGTCGAAGCCGTCCTCCGTGGAGATGACGACGGCGCTGTTGACGCCGATCGCGGCGACCAATGCGTCGGCCGCGAAGCGGGCCTTGTCCACGATTGACGAGAGATGTGTCGACATGGGAGTTCTTCTATTTTCTAAACGCGCGTTTCGGCCTGGGCGAGGACGATCTCGACCAGCATCAACACGTCGTCGCGATTGCGGACATCTGCCGACAGCACGGGAAGCAGCAGGCCGCGCCTGGCGAGCATGTCGCTGTAGTCGTCGATCGACGGAGAGGGGTTGCGGGACATGCGGCCGACGCCGACGACACAACTCATCGCCGGCAACAAGTCCTTGTAGGCGTCGAGATAGATCGCGAGTTCGGCCAGCGGGTCCGGCAGCGAGTTGTCGTTGAGGATCACCAGGCCGAGCGCATCGGTGGCGATGACTCGCCACATGAACTTGAAGCGCGGCTGGCCGGGCGTACCGAACAGCCGGACCGACTGACCGCCGCCCAGGTCGATCAACCCGAAATCCAATCCGACGGTCGTGCTGCCCTTCGAGAGGCTGGCATCGGTGTTGCGCACGTCGGTGGCCACGGGCGGCGTATCGCTCAGCGCCGTGATGGCGGTTGTCTTGCCGGCGCCGGGCGGGCCGGTGAAGACGATCTTGAAGTCTTTCATTGGGGGCCTTTCAACCCGAGGCGCCTGCGGATCCGGTCGAGCAGTCCGCGTTCGTCGGCGGAGCGCCGCGACAAGGCATCGACGCGGCCTGGCGCGACTCGAGCCGGCGACAGCTCGGTATCCGCCAGCTTCACTTCGAGCATCTGCGCCTCGTCGAGCGAGGTGAGGAAGCGCTCGCATTGCGACCTGTCCACGTTGCTCAATCGGACGAGTTCGTCCAGGCCGACATGGCGTCCCGACATGAAGCTCGCGAGGCGGACGTTGTAGCGATGCGCAGCGAGCGTGGCGGCGGGTGGCCAACGACGCAAGCGGAACCGCGCCTGCGACGCGATGGGGAATGCCCGGGGTGCAGGCGCACGCGCCGGTGGCGCCGCCGGTGCGACGCGATCCGGGATGGTGTGGGTTGCCGCCGAGCGAGCCGGCATCCCGCGCTCCAGCGCGGAAAGCGCGTCGACAAAGGCGTCATATTCGAGCGGCCGCACCAACGCGCCGGCGACCTGGCCATCACCCGTCTCGTGCAAGCGCAGGATCGCCATCGCGTCGCGGTTCGCCCCGGGGGCGGATTCGTGTTGCGCATCGCCGAGCACGAGAACATGGCACGGCCCATCGAGCACGACAATCCAGTCGAACCGGAAGCGGTGGCGGCCGACACGCAGGAAAGCAACGATCTTCGCGATCTCGCTCTCGGTCAGGTTGCCCGGCCGTAGCCGGAGCGGAGGCCGGCTGGTGGACGTCGTCATGGATGCCCTGCATGCGGACTTCCAGGAACCGGGCGGCAATCAACTGTGAGGTTCACGCGCCCGCTCCTTTCCGATCGACCGACAACGACTTCGCGAAGCCGTGATGCTCGTCGTCCGGAAGGGAGCCGTCATGATCCAGGCACGACGGATCTCTGACCATGCGGCCTCGACGCGAAATCGCGTGATCTTTGTCACCGATCCGAGCCCGTCATGGCGGCGTTTGTGCATCGCAGACGGGCGCATGAGGCGGGGGCCTCAGCTCACCCTTGCGGCCTCCACCGCCCGGCGGGTTCGTTGCGGCGAAGTGCCGCGCGCCACGCGGCCGCGGGTGACACGCCGTTCAGGGCCATTCGAGGTGGACGACCCGGTACCCGTTGTCCTTCAGCGCCTTGAGCATCGACGCAAGCGCCGTCGCGGTCTGCTTCTGCGCGTCGTGCAGAAGGATGATGCCGCCGTGGCTGGCCTTCAGGCGCTCGAGCAGTCGCTCGGTCAGCATCGCGGGCGTCTGCTCGGGCAGCCAGTCGTCGATGCCGATGTCGACCGACATCACGGTGACGTCCTGCGCCTTGAGCGCTGCAAGCAGGGGCGCTGTCTCTTCGAGGAACGGAAAGCGCCACGCCGCGGTCCTGGCGCCGAAGACACGCTCGTAGGTTTCCTGCGCGATCCGCAGATCGGCCAGTTGCTCCGCCTCGCTCAAGCTCGCGAAGTGCGAGTGGTGGAAACCGTGCAGGCCCGTCGAATGGCCTTTCGCGCGGACCTGGGCGCCCAGCGCGGGCGAGCGCGCGAGTGCCTCGCCGGTCATGAAGAACGTGGCGCGCACGCACTGGCGCTCCAATGCCTCCAGGACCTGCGGCGTGGAGGCGGGTTCGGGGCCGTCGTCGAAGGTGATCACCACTTCGTTGGGCGCCAGCGGCAGCGCGGCGTGCTGGGCGCGACCGTAGGCGGCGCCCGTGCGCTCGAGCGCCAGGATGCGCGAGGTGCCCAGTGCGTCGCTGCCGCACGCGGGTGGCGCCGCCGCAGCGGTCGCGCCCGCCGCAAGCAGGGTGACGCCCACGGCCGTGCGTATTGCATTTCTCTTCATCATGACTCCGCTGATCGAAGGTGAGTCGGCACCGCCCGGTGCCGCGCAGGAGATGTCCGGTCGACTCATGGCAGCACCTCGGCGCGCAGGAAGCGCTCGAGCTCGTCGGCCATCAGCGCGTGCACGTCGATGCGGGGATGGGCCGGGGCGAGAGCCTCGAAGCGATAGGTCCAGACCCGTCGATCGCCTTCGGCTCGCAACTGGCGGGCCGTCTCGGCGAGCGCGGGCTCGAGTGCCGGCTGCTCCTTCCAGGCCGACATGCCGCCGATCATCAGCACCAGCCGGGCCTGCGGGTAGCGCTGGCGCAGCCCGCGCACGAAGGCGAGGTAGCGCTGCGCGAAGTCGGATGCGAAGGGCTCGCCGAGCGACGCCGGAAAGCCGTGGTCGTTCTGGCCCAGGTTCACCAGCACGGCGTCGGGCAGGCGCAGGCCCACCGGCGCGACCGGCGCGTCGGCATGCGGTGACACGCGATCCCAGACCTGCGGCATCAGCAACTCGTCCCAGGTGCGCGTGATGCCGATGCCGCTGACGGCGATCCCCACGTAGTCGGCGCCCAGGCGCTCGGCCACGACGGCTCCGTAGGCACGCGTGCCGTCGTGGGTCGAGAGGTCGTCGTACTGATCCTCTCCGAGGTCGCCGTTGCAGGCGCCCGCGGTGATGGAGTCGCCGTAGAACTCCAGCCGCAACGCCCGCTCGGGCGGCGGCTCCAGCAACTGCGCGTCGGCGTCCAGCAGCAAGCCGTGCCAGCGCGCCTGGGCCATCGATCCTTCGGTGCGCTTGACGATGCGCAACTCGTGCGTGCCGGGTGGCAGCGGCTCGCGCAGTCGCCAGTCGTGGATGCCGCTGCCGTGCAGCGCCAGCACGTGGCGGCGGCCGTCGACCTCCACGGTATGGAAGCTGGCGGCCTGCAAGGCCTCCAGCCGCAGCGCGAGCCGGGTGCCGCTGAAGCGTGCGCGGATCTCGCTGCCGCTCCAGGCCAGCAACGGCGTATCGGGCCGCGTGGCGTCGATGCGGCCGACATGGCGCAGGCCCGGGTCGCTGGCGCGCACGAGACGCCAGCCGGGCGTCGCATCGAGTGCGGTGGTGGCTTCGAAGTCGCCGGGCTGCTGCGCCCGCAGTGCCGGCGGCGACAGGCCGGCGGCCATCACGGCAAGGAAGTTGGCTGGACGGCCGCTGCCCGCATGCGCGTCGCGCTTGACGCGCACGTTCAGCAGATGCGCGCCGGGTTCGAGTCCGCGGCCGATCACCGTGTAGCACCACGCGAGAGGGCCCGCGCGCCCGGCCAGGTCGCCGTGCACGGTGACGGGCGGGCCGTCGTCGACCCAGGCCTCGAGATCGCGGCCGTGCCCGCTCGCGGCATGGAACAGCGCGATCTGCGAGCCCCAGACGAGGAACGAGGCCTCGGCGTCGTCGGCCGTCGTCGTCCAGCCCGGGCGCTGGCCCCCCGGCAGGGCGGCCCACTCGGGGTGAATTGCGCCGCCGCGCGTGAAGCCGTGGTTGCGCCAGGGCTCCAGCGCGTCGCCGGCGATGCTGTGCACGAATTCGTGGTCTTGCCCGTACAACGGCGCGGCCAGCGCGTCCGGCTGCGTGGCACGCGATGCCTGCAGGTGCGCCTGCAGCATATCGATCACCGCCTGGGCGATCGCGTCGTGGCCGCGCTCGTTGGGGCACGCCGGCGCGTCGTACGACCCTTCCCAGCGGGCCTGGCCGGTATCCACGCAGCGCTGCATCCAGCGGCCGAAGTCGATGGACGTGAGTCCGTAGTGCGCGGCCAACCGCAGCTGACCCTCGACCGCGTCGCGCGCCTGGTTGCCTTGCTGCGCGAGTTGCAGCGTCACGATCGCCGGTGGCCTGGGCGCGGCGAGCAGTTGGCGCAACAGGCCCTCGTAGCTGCTCCTGCGCACTTGCGGGTCCAGCCAGTGGTCGTCGATGCCGAACTCCACGATGACGAGATCGGGCGCGGCATCGAGCACATGGGGTTTCACGCGCTGCGCCGCGACGGCGGAGTCGGTGCCGCTGAGGCCGGCGTCGATGAGGCGCACGCGCCCGCGCCGCGCGAGCCACGTCGCCACCTGCGCGGCCCATCCGCGCTCGCGCGGCAGACCGGCCGCACCGCAGGCGGTGATCGAACCGCCAATGACCGCCAGGGTGACGGGCTCACCGGCGTCCAGCCGTCGCAGCACGGACTGCAGCCTGGCGTCGGCAGGCCCTGCGCTGCCTGTCATGATTCCCATCGACGGGGTGATCCGGTCATGCGGCGAGTCCCCGGTAGCGGAAGTTGCGCACGCGCAGTTCGCCGTCGCCGGCGCTGAACAGTGCGATCCGGAGGCTGCGGAAGCCACCGAACACGTTGTGATGGAAGCCCGACACCTCCATCTGCCAAGGGTGTTGGCGCCATTGCAGCCCGTCGGACGAATAGTGGAACGTCACGACGTTCTCGCGATTCGTCACCTTGACGTGGCGGATGCGGGCCGGAAATTCCTCGCGCATCCAGCGCTGCTCGGCGCCGTATCCGTAGGTCAGCATCTGCGTCGTGCTGAAACCGAGGCCGGCATGAGCGTGGTCGTCGTAGAAGAGGGCGAGTCCGCCGTGTCCCGCGCCGCTCACGTCGATCTCGACGCTCGCCTCGTAGCTGCGGTCGCCGACGAGGCAACACAGCGGCGAACAGTCGCCCAGGGCCTGGCCCTTGCCGCGGATCACCAGGCTGCCGTTCTCGAGGCGCACGCGCTGTGCGCTGTCGGCGCCGGGCGCGTGGAAACTCCACTGCAATCCGAGCCGGTCGCCCGAAAAATCATCCGAGAGCGCGAGGCCGGCGACGCTTTTGGCGCCGCCCCGCGGCTTGCGCAGCGGCTGTGCCAGCGTTGCGCCCCTGGCCCGGAACCAGCCGTCCGGCGTCCATTCGATCGGCTCCAGCAAGGCCTGGCGGCCCAGCGTGCGCATGCCGTTCTCGTAGCCGTGGTAGACCATCCACCAGTCGCCGCCCGGTCCTTCGACGACGCTCGCGTGCCCGCGCGACCACCAGGGTTCGTCGGCGCTGCGCGTCCGCACGATCGGGTTGTGCGGGCAATGTTCCCAGGGCCCATGGATGGAGCGCGAACGTGCCAGCGTCACCATGTGGCTGGTCGGGGGGCCGGCGGTTCCACCGACCGCGGAAACCAGGTAGAACCACGCGCCGTGCCGGAAGACCTTGGGCCCTTCGGGGGCGAACATCTCCACGACCCAGTCCGACGGGTACTGCCACGGCGTCCAGGCCTGTTCGAGCGGCCCGTCGGTCGACAGGCCGTCGTCGGACAGCCGGATGCGCCGGCCCCCGTTCACGAACAGGTAGCGCCGGCCGTCTTCGCCGACGACGTGGCCGGGGTCGATGCAGCCCGCGATGCCCAGGTCGACGGGCTCGCTCCACGGGCCCCGGATGGCGTCGGCGTGGACGGCGAAGATCCGCGAACCCGAATCCAGCATCACCGGGATGTAGAGGAAGTAGCGGCCGGCGTGCTTGACCAGGTCCATTGCCCAGACGGTGCCCAGCGGTTTCGTCAGCGCCGCACCGATGGGCGTCCAGCCGACGAGGTCGGTCGAATGCCAGATGACCGCGCCCGGGCACGACTCGAACGACGAGAACGTCATGTAGTAGTCGCTGCCGTCCTTCAGGATCGTCGGATCCGGATGGTCGCCGGGCACGATCGGATTCCGATAGGTGCCGTCGCCGAGGTCCGCCGTGCGTTGCCCTTCCACGCCGGTGCCGAACGTCATCGTCTTCAGGGGCGCGGCGGCGTTCGTGGAACCGCGCGCCGTCGATCCGGCGGCGGCGCCCGAAGCGCTCGCCACCGTGCTCATCAGGGCGACCTCAAACGCCTGGCGTCGAGATAACGTCCACATGGTGTCTCCAAGAGTTGTTCTTGCCTGCGCGAGCCGCGAATGAGACGGGCCTGCGAGGCTCGTCTCATTCGCCGGCGCGTCCGGGCTCGTCAGCCTTGCCAGGCGAGGCTCGTCGCCGTCGATTGCACGGCGCTGCGGCGGCCATCCACGTCGATGCACCAGTCGCGCAACGCGCCTTCCGTGATGTCGACCTGATAGCGCTCCCCGGTGCGGCGCACGGTGCCGCGCGCGGCGATCTCGCCCTTCAGCGATGCCACCGCGAACGTCGCGGTCGCGCCGTCCGCCAGCGCGAACACGCGCAGCGTGACGCCCTGGTCGAAGTCGTAGTCGGGTCGTTCCGACTCGTCGCCCCACGGCAGCACCGTGTTGGCCGCCACGTAGAGCGGCAGGCTCAGGAAGTCGTGCGTCTCGCGGACCCAGCGGCCGCCGGCCTTGACCTCGCCGGACAGCAGGTGCGTCCACGTGCCCTCGGGCAGGTAGACGTCCACCTCGCCGCTCTCGGTGAACACCGGGGCCACCAGCAGCGAATCGCCGAGGTGGTACTGGCGATCCAGCGTCGTGCACGCGGGGTCGTGCGGATGCTCCATCACCATCGAGCGCATCATCGGCACGCCCGTCCGGGTGGCGGCGATGGCCTGTGCGTAGAGGTAGGGCATCAGGCGATGCTTCAGGCGCGTGAACACCTGCAGCACGGTGCAGCTCTCCTCGTCCACGAGCCAGGGCACGCGGTAGAAGCTGCTGCCGTGCAGGCGGCTGTGCGACGACAGCAGGCCGAACTGGATCCAGCGCTTGTAGACGGCCGGCGGCGGGTTGCCCTCGAAGCCGCCGATGTCGTGGCTCCAGAACGCGAAACCGCAGGTGGTCAGCGACAGTCCGCCGCGCAGGCTCTCGGCCATCGACTCGAAGTTGGACCAGCAATCGCCGCCCCAGTGCACCGGATAGCGCTGGCCCGACGCGTACGTGGAACGCGCGAAGACCACCGCTTCTTCCTCGCCACGCACTTCCACCAGCAGCCTGTAGACGGCCTCGTTGTATTGGAGCGCGTACACGTTGTGCATCTCCACCGGATCCGAGCCGTCGTGGTAGACGACGCCGGTGTCGGGAATGCGTTCGCCGAAGTCGGTCTTGAAGCAGTCGACGCCCATCGCCAGCAGGCGGCGCAGATGGCCCTGGTACCAGGTCACGGCCCCCGGGTTGGTGAAGTCGACGATGGCCATGCCGGGCTGCCACTGGTCGGTCTGGAACACCAGGCCGTTGGTGCGCTTGATGAAATAGCCGGCCGCGGCGCCCTCGGCGAACAACGGCGACTTCTGCGCGATGTACGGGTTGATCCAGAGGCTGATCTTCAGCCCGCGCGCATGCAGCCGCGCCAGCATCGCCTCCGGATCGGGGAACTGGCGCCGGTCCCACTGGAAGTCGCACCACTGGAATTCGCGCATCCAGAAGCAGTCGAAATGGAACACGCTCAGCGGCAGGTCGCGCCGCTTCATCTCGTCGATGAACGACGTGGTGGTGGCCTCGTCGTAGTTGGTGGTGAACGACGTCGTGAGCCACAGGCCGAAGCTCCATGCCGGCGGCAGCGGGGCGCGGCCGGTGAGGGCGGTCAGCCGCGCGACGACGTCCTTGGGCGTCGGGCCCGCGATGACGACGTAGTCGAGGCTCTCGCCCTCGCGGCTGAACTGCACGCGCGCGACCTTCTCCGACGCGACCTCGAACGACACCGGGCCGGCTTCGTTGACGAGCACGCCGTAGCCCCGGTTGGTCATGTAGAACGGCACGCTCTTGTAGGCCTGTTCGCATGCGGTACCGCCGTCGCGGTTGGTGTTCTCCACCACCTGGCCGTTCTTGACCCACGGCGTGAAGCGCTCACCGAGCCCGTAGACGGTCTCGCCGACGGCCAGCGACAACTGCTCGTGCATGTAGTTGCCCTTGCCCGCCCATTGCACATAGCCCAGGCCGCGCCAGTCGCTGCGCGTGAGCACGCGGTCGCCTTCGCGGAAGACGAGGCCCCAGCCATCGCCCTTTAGCACGTCGACCGACAAGCCGCCCGACGTCAGCGTGACCTTGGCATCGCTCTCCACGATCGTCACCTTCGGTGCGCTTGCGCCGACCATCGGAATATGCAGGCGGGGCGCCTCCGAGGCCGCATAGTGCTCGACCTGGACGCGCACCACGCCGGGCAGCGGCGAACTGAGCGTCAGCGTCAGCGTCGGGCCCTGCAGGGTGTCGCCGCGGAGCTTGATGTGGCGCGTCGTCGCGAGCACCACCACCCGGTCGTCATGGAGTTCCACCGCATAGGCCTGGGTCGCGTAGTGCGCCGCGACGCCGGGCTGCAGCAGCCACTGTCCATCCGTGAATTTCAT
>Ga0307516_10000649_pt1 | contig 47050 bp, 45 predicted proteins | sample 19_EM_MG_FD_203310 | JGI IMG/M metagenome (GOLD analysis project Ga0307516, IMG submission 203310) | Populus trichocarpa ectomycorrhiza microbial communities from riparian zone in the Pacific Northwest, United States - 19_EM | ecosystem: Host-associated > Plants > Roots > Unclassified | place... | reverse complement strand
CTTTGGACTGGCGCGGCTTGGACCCAAGCATCTTCGGTACTCTCTTTGAGAGAGGACTTGATCCACGCAAGCGCAAGCAGCTTGGCGCGCACTACACCGATCCCACAACGATTTCCAAGTTGGTGTTTCCGGTTATCGAGCGACCGCTGTTAACTGCGTGGTCCGGAGTCAAAGCAAAGATCGCGCAACTGATGGCGCAGCGCGACACCTTGCGGGACGCAGCAACGAAGATTCCCAGCGCGAGCAAGGCGGAGAAAGCGAAACACTCACGCAAGCGCAGTAGCGCCAAGGTTGCGGAGGAGCAGGCTCAGGACCTATTCAACGGATACCTACAGCACCTTCGCGACTTTCGCGTTCTCGACCCAGCATGCGGAAGCGGCAACTTTCTGTATGTAGCACTCCGCACACTGAAGGACATCGAACATCGCGTAAACCTGGAAGCCGAAGGGCTTGGGCTGCATCGGCAGATCCCACTCACTGGTCCGCAGAACGTGCTCGGCCTCGAGGTCAATGCATACGCTGCCGAGCTCTCTCGCGTCACCATTTGGATTGGCGAACTACAGTGGCGGATGCAGCACGGCTTTGGCTGGAAGACGAATCCAATCCTCGATCCACTCGATCAGATTGAGTGTCGCGACGCACTGCTCAACGAGGATGGAAGTGAAGCTCAGTGGCCGATGGCCAATGTGGTCGTTGGGAACCCACCTTTCGTGGGTGTCGGTCGCAAGCGGCGAGAGTTAGGTGCAACCTACGTGGATGCGCTCGACCATGCGTTCTCGTCCCGAATTCCCGGTGCTTCTGACCTGGTGTGTTACTGGTTCGACAAGGCGCTCACGGCGATCAAGTATCGAGGCCTCGGTGCGGCCGGGCTCGTCGCGACGAACTCGATTCGTGGTGGCGCGAACCGCACAGTGTTGGAGAGCATCAATCGCGATAGTCGGATCTTCGACGCATGGAGCGACGAAGCATGGGTGAACGATGGTGCCGCCGTACGTGTATCACTGGTGTGCTTCGGAAAGGGCGAAGGTACGCGTCTCGGCGGCCGTGCCGTCCCGCAGATTTACGCCGATCTAACTGCGCCTTCCGAGGCGGGCGACTTGCTCGATGTGAGCGGGGCAGTCACGTTGTTCATGAACCTTGGTGCGAGCTTCCAAGGCGCGTCGAAGAAAGCAAAGTTTGAGATCGATGAGGCCCTCGCTCGCGAGTGGTTGCGTCTGCCGAATCCGAACGGTCGAGCGAACAGCGATGTCGTGAAGCCTTGGGCCAATGGCTTTGAGCTGAGCCGGCGACCGCAGGCGCAATGGATCATCGACTTCGGCAACAGCATGCGCGAAAGCGAGGCTTCGCTGTACGAGAAGCCTTTCGAATATGCTGTGCAGAACGTGAAGCCTGAGCGTGTCGCAAAGACAGAGGCGGCTTTGCGTGACTTCTGGTGGCGCTTCGGTCGCCCGCGCGTGGAGATGCGTGACGCGATGCAAAACCTGCCGCGCTTCATCGCAACCATCGCGCACAGCAAATATCGCTTCTTCGTCTGGCTACCGTTTACGACGTCGCCAGATCAAGCACTCATCACTGTTGCTCGGGCAGATGATGTGACGCTCGGTTTGCTGCATGCGAGACCGCACGAGTTGTGGTCGCTGCGCATGGGCACCTCGATTGGCGTCGGCAACGACCCGCGATACACCCCAACCACCTGCTTTGAAACCTTCCCATTTCCATGCGGCCTCACCCCAACTGACACGGCGCACCAGCGCACTGAATCACTGCCAGCCGGCGCCCTAGTTCCCGCTGACCTGCCGGCCGCTGTGCGCAAGCATGCCGTCGCGATTGCAACCGCTGCCAAGCGCCTGACCGATCTGCGCGAGCGCTGGATCAATCCGCCCGAGTGGATTCGCCGCGAGCGGGAAGTTGTACCACTCGGCATGCGGGTGTCACCATATCCTGACCGCATCGTGCCCATGCAGGGCCACGAGAAAGACCTCTCTCAGCGCACCATGACCAATCTCTACAACGCGCGTCCATTGTGGTTGTTACAGGCTCACGAAGCGCTGGATGTCGCCGTTGCGGCAGCCTATGGTTGGACCGACTATTCACCAAAGATGTCGGATGATGAGATATTGCGCCGACTTCTCGCGGAGAACCTGCAGCGAGCCCAAAGGCAAGCCGGCGCGCAGGTTGAACTTCCATTGATAGGTCGATTGCAGGGTCACCGGAAAGCGACGGATGGCGAATCATTGGTGCAACCCGCTCGGAAGATTGCCAACAAGCGGATGAAGCTGCGTACGTGATCGAGCAATTGACGCCTTAGGATCCAACTAATGGCGACATGACCGCGGCCGACGTGAGAAGCCGCATACCGGCCAATCGCGACCGGCAGGAAGTGGCCGGTCGCAGTCTATGGCTCGCTGATGTGTCTACCGGCAGCAGCCGCCAATGGGCGGCCTATCGAATGCGCGGGTGCGGCTCGCACCTAAGGTCCTACTGAACGTCGGCCGACCTCTTCTAGTGCTACAGCACCAGTGTCGGCGTGTGTGCGGGCAGTGGCATGTTGATCCGGGCGGCCGGTGATGGTCGTGCCCCACTATGTCGGCGCAAGTTGGACGTTGGCCGAGTTGAAGGCCTACGTCGTCGAGGCGAAGCCGTAGGGCTTGCGCGGCTCACGGGCACGTTGGTGGCGAGCGACGAGTTCGAGCGAACGCGCTGTCTTCAATCAATGCACCCGAGCCGCCGCTCCCGGCCACGCCCGCTTCGCCGGGACTTGCGCGTCGTCTCTGCGTGACGCTCTGCGAGACGCGCGCTTGTCCAAAGCCTGTCAGCGCGATATGTTCCTCCGATTGGAGGAGTGACCCATGCCGAACCAACTCGAACGCCAAGTTGCCATCTCAGGAGAGCTTCCGCAGCGTGGGCATGCCCTGCTCGTTGAGGATGACGAACTGAGTGCGATTTATGCGACCACCGTACTGCGACACTTCGGTTGGGAAGTGTCGCTTGCCCAGGACGGCGATGAGGCGGTCAAATCCGCGGTGGACCGAGGGTTCGACATCATCTTCATGGACTGCCACCTGCCTGTGCGTAACGGGCTGGAGGCCACGAAGATGATTCGCATCGCAGAGCTGCATGCCAGCGGGTCAGGAATGCGGATCGTTGGCCTGACCGCCAGCGCATCTTCCGAAGAGCGTCAGCAGTGCCTAAGCGCCGGCATGGACGACGTGTTGTGCAAGCCGTTCCTAGTGGCTGAAATGTTGCAGATGCTTCACCTATGGGGACCTGGTCGATCGGCCAACTAGGGTATCGAAAAATGCTGTGAGACGTTGGACGGTGCTGAAGGTGGCATCGACAATGGCATTGCGCCAATGTGAAGTTCTCGAAGGTCGAGTCGCAGCAGCTGCATGCGGCGCCAAAGCGGCGCGTCGGGAATGACACCTTGGGGCGCGTTGCCTCTCAATGCCACTTCATTGGACGGCGACGCATCGAGTTCCCCGACCTTGCTCATGCCAGTCCAGGGACTGCGGCCCAGATGGACCGATGAAAATCTCGGCGTAGTCGGGACTGTCGGCAAGACGGGTGGTGAACTGAACCCACCCGTCATGAAACTCCTCTGTCACTACGCGATCCTCATCGGCCGGCTTTGGCAAGGTCCCCAAGAACTCAAGACCGCTGCCGGCAGTTGCCAGCCAAGCGTCCTCGCCGTCGATGGACAGTGTCCCGCGAAGCTCCGTTGTGGGGTCATCGCCAAACTGGCAAGAGAGTCGTACGTCCCGGAAGTTCGCGAGCAAATCTGATCGCCGCTCCGTCGCCACCAATGTCAGACTGCCTTCCTTACTAACTATGGTCCCGAGGCCAGAGCCTTCTTGGTATCCCGCGAACCAGTCGCCAGGCAAAGCCACCTGCGTCGGAAAGAGCTTGAAGTACGTCCTCGTTGGCGAGTAGTAGAGCCGATATCCCTCGGGCTCCAAGAGGTTTGTGACGCTCTCTCGATACGCACAACCTCCGGGCGGCCCGAACGGCCCACCAAGCGTTGTCACCCCCCCTTTGGAGATCTGCTCTACCCAGAGGCAGTTGTCGCCGTAAGCGATCTCGACGCGATACGGAAGGTCCATCTTCTTCCAGGCCGGAATCACCTCCGCCGGTCTGATCTTGCAGGTGCCGATATCGAATGTCTTGACCTTGACTTCCGTCGTGAAGAGTTTGGCGTCGCGGGCGACCCTCTCCCCTTCAAAGTCCAAAAGTGACTCGAACTTCAGGTAGTTGAGGAAGACATACAAGTCGTGGTTGAGGGAGAGCGGAATCTGAGCACAATCGACCAGACTGGGAAACTCACCAAGCAGATCGAGACCGACCTTGAATCCGAAGTCGTACCGGAGCCCGAGGATCCCTACCGTGTCGTCTAGGGCTGAGAGCTGCAGGCCCATCTCGGGGCCGATGACAGCCGATCCAAGCGTGATCTTGTCCTTCGGCCTAAGGCTAAGGCTATCCAGAACACCATGAAGCGTGCCTGCATCGGCTGCGGACGTAGAGGGTGGGATCTTTTCCCTGATCGACGACAGATTCTCGAAACTGCCTGTTGAAGGGTTGTACTGCGTCCCAATAGACACGTCCCACGAACCTTCGAATCTTGCGATCTCGACTTCGACTGAAGACTTCGCCCGAATGATCAACTTGATCGGGATCTTCACTGCTACGGTCCCTAGCGTTGCCGGGACAGGCAGCCGAAGGGGCACCATCAGCGGATATTCCTTGACGAACTTCTTAGACTCAGCTTTGAGGCGCAGACGCGCGATAGCACCAAGCTCTCCAGTGACGAGAGCTTTCGCCTTGGTGATGCCTTCCTTGCGGGTGTAGTCGAACGCCACCGTCGCGCGGCCATTCTTGAAATATCCCTCGAAGGCCGCGAAGCTCGACTCCTCGTTCTTGAGCTTTATGTCAGGTAGGTTGATTGTCCTTTTGCCGACTTCTCGGGATGACGCTTCCTGCGCGCCGATGACGATGTCTTCGGAAATGGACAACTTCTCGAAGACCTCTTGGAAGTCTGGGGTGGCTGTATCGATCTTGTACGCACCAGGGCTCCCCGACACACCAGTCACCTTGTAGGCCTTGCCATTGACTACCAGAACCGAGCCAGGTACGGGCGCACCGCTCCCACTGAAGGCAAGCGTAGAGCTGCCTGGAACCGCTTGGTACTCTTTGGACTCTGCAACCGAGGGGACCAGCACCCCCGAGGCGTACTCCACCACGGCGTTTGTTGGCGGCGGGACAACTGGAGGTTGAGTTGGTGAATCGCCACCGGATCCGCCCCCACCTCCGCAGCTGACTATCAGTCCCAGTGTGAAGAGGGAAAGTATTCTTCTAAGGCTCGACACAGAGATCCCCATAGAGGCCCGAGTTGGTAATGCGGGCACGGCGCGAGATTCTGGCTAGCGGATTTGCCGGACACCATCCTCTAGATGAAGGAGGAGAAGTCCGGGAGGAGGCGCTACTCACCGTGGAAGCCGCTTGGATCGAACAGATCGCGGAAGCGGCAAAGAACGCAGACACGCGGCGACGAGCTCGCGGTCGAGGAGGTGGTGGTCAGGCGCGAGCCACAACCGCCGCTGTCGATCGTGCTGCACGTCGTGCACAAGGTCAAAGCCAAACGCACGCTACCGGCGCTGCACCATGTCTAAATGTGCCCGCCCGCCACCCGCGCCCTCCTGAGGCGAAGCGCGCTGGCGAGGTCATCGGCGCCGAGCCTTTCAGCCGGCAGATCAACGAGCAGCCCAGCGCGATGCTGCACCTTGCCGGCGGCATGGCGGTCGCGGGCAAGGTGTGCGGCGCGGCAGCCTGGTGTGGCTTTGCAGACAAGGCTCGGCCGCTGATGTGGTGGAGCCGGGATGTCGGCCAAGGCATGCGCCATGGAGCACTTGCGTTGCGGCGGCTTTGTCGTCTGAAGTTTGGCCAATGTCGCAGTCGCCGCCGCGATGGCGTTCAAACGCGCCTCGCAGCGCAGACGCGACGCCGTTGCAGGCAAGACAGTGCGCGACGATGCAGTGCCATGGCACACCCCCGCCAGGCGCCCGGGCGTCCGCGGCGGGGCGAGGAAATCATCGAAAGTGAGCCGGGCGCCGATTTGTGGACGCGGATGAAGCTGTACATCCTGTCGATCTTCATTCCGGAATCAATGCTGTAGGGCGGCTGCAGAGCGCGTCGAGCCTCCCGCGTCGTGGTGGCGCCTGCTGGCTGCCGTCCGGTGATGTTGGTCGTGGACCGAGGCGCCGTCTGGTGCCCCCTCGGGTCGCCGGCCGATTGCTTGCACGCGGTGTTCCCGAAGCACTGACCTAGAAAGTTCTCAAGCCCCGCGGTACGCACCAAAGCCCTGTGTGCCGCCCTCTGGTCTGGGCCCGCAGCCGGGAGGTAGTCGCTGCCGCTGACCAGGCGCAGGAACGCGGACTCCAAAGACTGCCCGGAGCAACCAGAAAGGGCGCTGGTCGCGCAGTCGACGAAGGACTGGCAGGAACTGATCGCCCGGCTGTCCGGTCTGTTGAACGAAGCGACCGACGAGGCCACCATCCATGACGGTCCTGTCGAGCCGCTTGCTATCACGTCGCGCCAATGCGAACTACAAGGAGCCTTCAGAGGCTCTTCGGCTGCAGCGGGACGCGCTTGCGAACCGCGTTGGAGAGCACGAGCGACGTGCTCACAGAGCCGTGCTCGGCGAGTGCATCCACCACGCGCTCCAGGTCTTGTGGCTCGGCGAAGGCGCAGCGGACGATGAAGCAGTCCTCTCCAGTCACACGATCGGCCTCAAGCACTTCGAGCATCTTCTCGAAGAGCCTGACATAACTCTTGATATGCGCGTGCGTCGTGCGCACGCGGACGATGGCCTGCAAGGTGAGACCGAGCGAGCGCAAGTTGATCCTCGCGCCATAGCCCTCGATCACGCCGGCCTCCTCGAGTTTGCGCACACGCTCGCTCATCGCTGGCTGCGACAGCCCGATGTGCTTGCCGAGCGCTGCCAGGCTCTGCCGTGCGTCGGTCTGCAGCGCCTCCAGGATGAGTCTGTCCTTCTTGTCCAGTTCCACGCACTTTCCTTTGCGACGTGTCGCCGCAAGAACCGATGATCCAAAGGTTTCGCGACGCGTTTTCCGATGCCTTGCCCTTCAGCGGCCAGGCTAGGGCTTGCGCGCCATCGCATCGTGCACGCTGCGAGGACGTCATCCAAGCTAGCTGATGCCAGCTAATCGGGAAGTTCAGCCTCAAGGGCCGCCAACTCCTGCGCCACCGTACCCCGGCTGCGGAAACTGCGATTCGCCCTGGCGAACCAATATTCCGCATTCGCCAAGTCGCCTTCTTCGATGTGCAGGATCCCGTGAAGCCAAGCGCCCAGAGGCGAACTGTCCCGCTGCGCCAGCTCATGCGCGTCGGTCCACCGTCCGGCTCGCAGATGAACCAGGGCTTAGCGCAATAGGTCGTTTGTCATGTTGTCACGGCGCCTTGGCTTCCGGCTTCGCGGAGAGTCCTGAGCGATGAGCCACGCCCTTCTACCCGTCCCGATGAAGGACCACGGCTACGACGTCAGCGCACCGAGGTGCACCCGGCCCTGGGCGACATGCAGACCTTCGATGCAGTGGTGCGCGAAGCCCACGCGCTCGGGTTGCGCGTGCTGCTCGACATGGTCTGGGCGCACACGTTCGACCGTCATTCGTGGTTCGAGTTCTCACGCTCGTCTCCGCACGATCCTCGATCCGACTGGTGTGGGCGGATGCGCGTTCCGATGGCACTCTGCCGACAACTGGCGGTCGGGGTTCGGTGTCTGCCATGCCGCGCCAATCGTTCTGCGAAGGTGTGCCTACGTACATGGGCATTCTTTGTTGAATCAAGGGCGCTGGACCGCATTTCCCTACGCTCGCAGGATTTCGTTTGCCGGCGTGGGCTGTATGAAATAAAATGCCTACGCTCTTAGGAATTTGTATGAAGCAGCAGATCTCCAATCCCGAGGCACTTGGCCACATCGTGCGAGCGGTGCGCAAGAGTTCGGGCGTACGTCAGGACGACCTGGCCGCCATGGCTGGCGTGAGCAAGCAGTTCGCCACCGACGTCGAGCACGGCAAGGCAACAGCCCAGATCGGCTTGGTGATGAAGCTGATGGACCAGTTGGGCCTGACCTTCACGGTCAACGTGCCCGAGAGCGCCCTCCCCGAACTGGCGCGCATCAAGGCCAAGCGCGCGCGCGATGAGGCTTCGGACGTGTCCGACGTCGACTTGGGCTGATTCCCATGCGCGCTCTTCGCGTCTTCGTCGGCAAGAGGCTGGTGGGTGAGCTCCTCGAGAACAACGACCTCTGGGGCTTCGACTACGCAGAGGAGTGGCAGGCCGCACCTGACGGGTTCAGCCTTTCCCCCGCGATCTCGCGGCGGGACAAGATCCACCGCGATGGCGCCACGCAGCGGCCGGTGCAGTGGTACTTCGACAACCTTCTGCCAGAGGAGCAACTGCGCACGACCATCGCCCAGGAGGCCAAGCTCCCGGCCGATGACGCCTTCGCCCTTCTGGAGTGGTTCGGTGCCGAATCTGCCGGTTCCCTCACCCTGGTGCTGGCGGGCGAGGCGCCGTCAGAGGCAGGCGAGCTGCGTCCACTTGACGATGCCGAACTGAGCCAGCGAATCGCCCACCTGCCCGACCAGTCACTGATGCGGCAAGCGCCCAAGCGCATGTCGCTGGCGGGTGCTCAGCACAAGCTGCTCGTCGTGGCGCGCGGCGCAGCCCTCTTCGAGCCGGTGGGCGAGACACCCTCGACGCACATCCTCAAGCCCGAGCACCCGTTGAAGGCGACATATCCCGCCTCCGTCTTCAACGAGTACCTGACGATGAAGCTGGCCGGCATGGCGGGGTTGGACGTGCCGGATGTCCAGATGCGATTCGTACCGCAACCGGTCTACATCATCCGGCGCTTCGATCGCAGCATGTCGACGGCGGTCGGCGCGGAACCCGTGGCACGGCGCCTGCACATCATCGACGCCTGCCAGCTTCTGAACAAAGCGCGCACGTTCAAGCACTCGGGCGCAACGGTCGCGGCGCTGCGCGACATCGTTGCCGCGACGACCAACAAGGCGGCCACGCGCCAGCGGCTGTTCAGTTGGCTGGCGTTCAACACGGTCATCAGCAATGACGACTGCCATCTGAAGAACCTGTCCTTCCTCGTGGACCATGATGGCATCGCGTTGGCGCCGCACTACGACCTGTTGAGCACGGGGGCGTATCACACCCAGGCGCTGGCCGACGGGCATGCGACCTGGCCAAACGTGCCGATGGCCATCCCCCTTCCCGGCGCCAAGACCTTCGGGGAGGTGACTGCGGAAAAGCTGTTGAGGGCTGCCGACGAACTGGAGTTGCCTCGAGCAGTCGCGACTCGACTCATGACGCGGATGAAGAGCGATATCCAAACGGGACTCTTGGCGATCAAAAGCCACCATGGGCAACTGATGAAGGATGCGACCGCAGAACTGGCTCCGGCCTTTGCGCAGAGCTCCCAACTGTTGCGCGTCATCGAACACATCACCTTGCCCCACATGCTCAGGCTGCTCGGCTGAAAACCCGCCAACTGGTCAGAGGCCTGGACGCGTGTGATGACGTGGCGGCAGGCAGTCGGCTTCTGGCTCCACTGCAGCTGTTCAGACTCTTGATTTCGGGAGTGGATAACGGTCGTTCAAAAGGTTGCCCAGGGGAACATGCCTTGCCGCATGGCACTCGTGCAGTCGCCCGAGCCCTTCGAACCTCTCGCCCTGATGCAGATCCCGGCTGACGTCTTGGTCCGCCAGGTGCGGGACCATGCCATGTTCCTGATCGACCGACAGGGCCGAGTCGCCACCTGGAACGAAGGCGTCCGCGAGGTTCTCGGCTGGGAGAGCGGGGCCAGCGGGCTTCGGCGGCCCCATTGCACGGTGGCCGCAGCGCTGGAGTGACAGCAATGTGGCCGAGACCGCACTTGAAGGTTCGATCGAGACCCGCAGCGACCGCTGCAAGGACTCATCCAAGCTTGCAGGTGCCAGCTAATCGGAAAGTTCGGCCTCAAGGGCCGCCAACTCCTGTGCCACGGTACCTCGGCTGCGGAAGCTGCGATTCGCCCTGGCGAACCAATATTCCGCATTCGCCAAGTCGCCTTCTTCAATGTGCAGAATCCCGTGAAGCCAGGCACCCAGAGGGGAACTGTCCCGCTGCGCCAGGTCGTGCGCGTCGGTCCACCGTCCGGCTCGCAGATGAGCCACGGCTTGGCGCAACAGGTCGTTTTTCATGTCGTCACGGCACCTTGGCTTCCGGCTTCGCAGAGACTCCTGACCGATGAGTCCGGTAGAAGTCGACACACGTCTCCATGTCGGCCTTGAGCTGGGCGCGGGCGTTCTTCGAGTTCTCCGTGGCAGCCTCTGGCGGCACGAACGCGGGCGCATACGCTTTCATGGCCTCGCGCTGTGCCAATGCCTTTCCCGCCAACGCGTCCTCTTCAGCCATGTAAGGCAGCGTGGCCTGGACAAACGCACCCACGGCGGCGTAGCGAGAGTCGTATTCCTGATGGTCGAACTTCCGTAGTTCGACCTCTATGGCGAACTTCCCGGCACAGGCCAGCAGCACGTCGACGGTCGGGCGATCCGCATCCGAGACCACCTGCTTCTGAACCGGCCCAGCGTGGGCGGAATTGGGCTCGTAAGGAACCTCCTCGTCAACCCACGGACGGCCGACTGCGAGGCCCGGGGCGAGATTTCGCCAGCTCAGCTTCGCTCCGTCGTACATCGGGATGACGCTGAGCGCTCCGGCGTAGCCAACGCGCAGCGATGAGAAATTGACCTGATAGAGCCGGTTCGCAGCGGTGTCGACCAGCAGCTTGCCCGTACCGAATTGCTGGGTCGAGCGGTACCGCATCGTGAGCCGGTGGGGACCCGGCAGCACATAGATCACTGACGCACACTCGCCGTCACGTTCCAACGAGAGCCCGTCGATCGTGCAGATCGTCGCCGATTCATTGCGCGGTCGCCCGTCCATCGCAAACAGGATGGCGACCTCGCTGCGCGGCCGTGCCGGGCCGTCGTAGGCCTGCACGCGGTGCAGGGCCTCAGGAGGCACGTCGGACGCGCCGGCGGCAACCGACGCCGCCGCGAGGGCGATGGACATCAGGAGGCGGGTTGTCAGATGCATGAGGCGAGTAAAGCACAACGCGGGTCGCGACCACTTCGCACATTCAGCGACCATTCGCGCGGCGTAGTTTCACGATGCTGCGGCAACGTCGGCTGTGCTCTTGAAGCAGCCCTGCGGCTCGTGCTCGGGCGCGATCCGCAAGGACCGCAAAGTGACCGACACCGAATCCTCGCAGTTCAATATCGACTGGAAGCAAACGCTGTGGAACGGTCAGGCGAGCCGGCGGTTCGAACCGCCTGAAGTGATCCTCGAACGTGCAGTGTCGTAGCGTGCGACATTCGACGCAGAGTGCGGGCGATTTCGGCGTTGGCGCAGTCCTAGAATGCGCCCGCCTCGCATTTCGGGGCTTCATTTCAACTGAGGATTTACCTACACATGGCAACTGCAACCAAGAATGCAATGAAGGCGCCTGCCAAGAGCGCCAAGCCCGTCAAGAAGGCGACTCCCGCCAAGACGGCCGGCAAATCGGCCCTGCCGAAGACGGTGGCGGTGCAGAAGCCGATCAAGACCGCCTTCAACAAGTCCAGCCTGGTCGCGCACCTCGTCGATGCAGCTGGTGTGGATGCCAAGTCGGTCAAAGCCGTCATCGCAGCTCTCGAGGCCGCGATGCTGGCATCTGTCAACAAGAAGGGTCTGGGATCGTTCACCCTGCCCGGCCTGTTGAAGGTCAACGTGATCAACGTGCCCGCTAGAAAGAAGCGCGTCGGCATCGACCCCTTCACCAAGCAAGAGCGCGTGTTCGCCGCCAAGCCGGCGAGCGTCAAGATCAAGACCCGCGCACTGAAGAAGCTGAAGGACGCCGCCGCCTGATTCGGCGCTGGCGGTAAGTCAGTCGGCGTCCTGTCCGATACCGGCCGACGGTGGCACGCGAGTGCTGCTGTCGGCCGTTTTCATTTGGGTTGTCCGAGCGGCGCGCGAGCCAGGTCCCCGAGAATTCCTCCACCGACGGCCGGCCAACGGGGTATGGGTAGATCACGCTTGCCGGGGTTCAGCGCGCCGCGAGGACTCCATTGAGGAGTGCTGCGAGCCGTCGACCCGCTGACGACAGACGCTCTTTCAGCGCCGGTGCTGCGCTCTTCGCATAGTCGGAATCGATCTTGTGCCCGGTTGGGTAGAAGCCCTCCGCGGCGACGATGAGACACGACTCTTCAGCCCACTGCGCTGGCGCGGCATCGGCGACCTTGCTCGGCATTGCCTTCAGCTCGGCCAGTAGAGCCTGAGCGCCACCCGGCCAACTCTCGATGAGGCGGCTGTCCCAGAGGGCATGCAGGTTGGTTCCACGTCCGAAGGCCTGCACCTGGAATGTGTTGCCGCCTTTGTCATCGGCGTAGCCCGCGTGCAGCGGCTGGTGCACGTCACCTACGAAGTGCACGACGTACTTGAGTGCCTTGAGCTTGTCCGCATCGGTGGCTGAAGATGCCAGCACCCTCGCCTGCCGCTCGATCGCGTTGACGACGCAATGGCCATCCGGACAGTCGCGCGCCGCTTCGTACTTGCAGCCGGAGTCACGTGGCAGGTTGACATAGTGCCACGAGGCCGTACTTGGCGAGCGGTTCTCATCGGCCCATGTCGAGATCGATGCAAGCGTGGCGCCTGGCTCAAGCGCAAGCAGTCGGTGCAACTCGCTGTGCGCCTCGGGCGTGAGCTGCGCTTCCGCCACTTCCGCGATCAGTCGATGACCCTCGAAGCCCCACGCAAAAGCCGCAACCGGTGCGCAGAGCGTGACGACTACCGCGGCCAATGAACAGAGTACTTTCATCGCCGCGATGTTATGCGGAAGGTCACCGCAGAACTCCCGCAGGCAATTGCTTGAACGACACGAGTGTCTTCCCGGCCTAGGCTGGCTCGTCGGCGTCTGCAACGATGGGAGACGAGCGTCCAACGCAAGCAGCCCATCCCGTTCCTGAGACGCGGCGCTTGCCCAATGCCTGTCAGCACGATATGTTCCCCCGATCGGAGGTGTGCCCATGCTGAACCGACTCGAACGCCAAGATGCCAACTCAGAAGAGCTTCCGCGGCGTGGGCATGCCCTTCTCGTTGAGGATGACGAGCTGAGCGCGATCTATGCGACCGCCGTACTGCGACACTTTGGTTGGAACGTGTCACTTGCACTGGACGGTGATGAAGCGGTCAAGTCCGCCGCGGATCGAGGATTCGACATCATCTTCATGGACTGCCACTTGCCTGTGCGCAACGGTTGGGAGGCCACGAAAATGATCCGCCTGGCCGAGGTGCGTGCCAGCGGTCCAGGAATGCGGATCGTTGGCCTGACCGCCAGCGCGTCCTCCGAAGAGCGTCAACAGTGCCTAAACGCCGGCATGGACGATGTGCTGTGCAAGCCGTTCCAAGTGGCTGAAATGTTGCAGATGCTTCGTCTATGGGGACCTGCTCGATGACCCGACTAACATATCGCCGCGACTCGGCGTCTTGCCACCGGTCGATGCGCTGGCCCTGCCTGGCTCAGTCTTTCTCGGTGGACGCATCGACTACCTCGACCAGCGGCCTGTGGCAGCGCTGGCCTACCGGCAAGGTGGACGTGTCGTCAACTCGTTCGTGTGGCCGGACGCCACCTCCGGGCACGCGCGGCGCTTCTCGTCGGCGCGAGGCGCATCGCGCACTGTCGTGGCGGGCATGCACCAGTGGGTGATCGCTGACGGCATTTCGGCTTCGGAAGGTCAATGTCTACTAACGCGGCATCTAAGCGGCTTTTTGATCGCTTCGAGTGCTTCGGAGGGTACGAACATGTCACCTACGCGCCAGCTCGCCCACTCGCCGCAGTGCCAGCCGGTGCGCCTCGTCCCAGTTGCCGCCCAGCCCTAGACGGATGCAGTGACGGAAATGGTCCGTGGCGCTAAACATCGTCCCCGGCGCGATGACGATGTGTTCGGTCAGGCAGGCCTGGAACAGCGCAAGCGCGTCAACGTCCCGGGGCAGCTCCACCCACAGGATGAGACCACCGCCCGGGTTGGTGACTCGCGTGCCCGTGGGGAAGTGCCGCGCGATGACTTTGCGAGCTTCGTCCATGCGAGCAGCCAAGACCGTGCGCAGCTGGCGGCATCCCGCTTCGACGCCTGGCCGGGTGAGCATGTCTGCCAAGGCGTGCTCCAGCACCACGGCCTGGGCGCCACTGGTGGCCTGCTTCAGCCGGGCGACCTGAGCACTCCAGCGCCCGGCCTCTAGCCAGCCGAGGCGCAAACCGGGCGCCACTGTCTTGGAGAACGAGCCGCAAAGCATGACGTGGCCGCTGGGATCGAAGGCGCGCACCGCCCGGCGGTGCTCTTCGCTCTCCGCGAGGTTGTTGCAGAGCACGTCTTCGATCAGCGGCACGCGGCGCTCCGCGACCATTTGCGCCAGGCGCCGGCGCTCGGGCAGGGGCATGCAGGCACCAATGGGGTTCGACAGCGTCGGGACGGTCAGCACGACCTTGACAGGCTGGGTATCGAATGCGAGCTGCAGCGCGTCCAGTGACATTCCCGTGCGCGGATGCGTGGGGATCTCCAACGCCCTGAGGTGCAGGCTCTCCAGGATCACCAGGAAGCTGAACAGCGTGGGTGACTCCAGCGCAACCACGTCGCCGGGTTGCGTGACAGAACGCAGGCACAGGGTGATGGATTCCAGGCAGCTGTTGGTGATGACGATGTCGCGCGTGTCGAGCTGGCAGCCCAGACCCAGCGCATGCCGCGCGATGGCGCGGCGCAAGGTGACATCGCCAGGGCCTATGGCATAACGCGTGAGCGACGCGCCGTGGCGCTGGGCGGCACGGCTGACCGCGCGGCGCACGCGTTCCTCCGAGAACAGGTCAGGGCTGGGGCAGGCGGCGCCGAACGAGATGCAGCGCGCGTCATGGGCAAGCTGCATCACGCGTTCGGCCAGGGAGCTGACGTCCACGGCCAGCGAGCTGGCCGGCGGGTTGGACGCCTCGGGCTCGGGCGGGCCTGAAGCGCGCGCGGCGACGAAGTAGCCCGAGCGCGGCCGGGCTTCGATGAGGCGCGAGTCCTCCAGCAATCGGTAGGCCTGCACCACCGTACCTAGCGACACGCCGTGCAGCCGCGCCTGCTCGCGCACCGAGGGAATGCGCTCGCCGCGGACCAGCGTCCCGCTGCGTATGGGGGCGGCGATGCTGTCCGCAATCTGGAGGTACAACGTTCCGGACTCTGCGATCTCTGAAGGCACGAGCATGAACCGCATTCTGTACTGCCGTTGAGGCCGTGACTGGTACAGATGGCCACTTCCAAGGCTGGCACAGCGGCTTTAGCCCCCGATCTGTATCAGTCCATCTGGGCTGGCGTTGTGGCTATGCGGGGCACCACTGCGCGGCTACGGTACGCCCAGGTTCACTAAAAAGCGGAGTTCATCATGCTCAAGGTCTACGGTTTTTCCAAGGTCAACGCCGGCGCTCGCACCCACACCCGCGATCTGCGGGTGCTGTGGGCGCTGGAGGAGATGCAACTGCCATTCGAGATCGTCGGAATGGATCACCCGGCTGGCGCCCTCAACACCCAGACCTATCACCACCTCAGCCCCTTCGACCAGATCCCCGCCATCGACGACGATGGCTTGGTGATGTCCGAGTCCGCCGCGATCCTGATCTATCTGGCGAAGAAGGAGGGCCGCCTGATCCCGCGTGACAGCACCGGCGAGGCCCAGGTGCTGCGCTGGTGCTTCGCCGCTCTGAACACGGTGGAGCTGCCGCTGATGGCTCTGATGGTGCACGACTGGACGGCTGACGGCGGCTGCGCTAAGCCCCGGGAGTTCCTGCTGGGCTGGGGACACCGGGCATTGGGCAACCTCGACGGCTGGCTCGCCGGCCGTGACTTCGTCGCCACCGATGAATTCACCGTCGCCGACATCCTGATGGCCCACGTGCTCTCGGCAGGCATCAAGGACCAGACGCTGATCGCGCGATATCCACGCCTCTGCGCCTACCGCGACCGCTGCCTGGCCCGGCCTGCATGGAGACGGGCCTTCGAAGCCTATTGCGAGCGAGTCGAAGCGGCTTGAGGTATTCGTCATGGAACTGCACACTTGGCTGCTCTACCTCGCCGCTGTCTTGGGCCTGTCGGCGTCGCCGGGACCCAACGGGCTGCTGGCGCTGACGCATGGCGCCGTCCACGGCTGGCGCAAGACGACGCTCACCGTGGCCGGCAGCGTCGCTGGATTCGTCGCCGTCATCGCGATGTCGATGTTCGGCATCGGGGCCCTGCTACAGGCCTCGACCGCCGCACTGACGGTCATGAAATGGCTGGGCGGGGTGTATCTCGTGTGCCTGGGCATCCAGGTTTGGCGCTCCCCGCCGGTGGGCGTGCAGACCAACGCCGCACAGATCGCTGCCTCGGGAAAGGCGATGTACCTGCAAGGCCTGCTTTCGGCCGGCACCAACCCCAAGGTGCTGCTGTTCTTCACGGCCTTCCTGCCCGGCTTCATTGACTCTGCGCGCAGCCTGGTCACGCAGTTCTTTGTCATCGCCGGCACCTTCGCCGTCATCGAGTTCGTGACCGAGATGCTGATCGCTGGCATGGCCCAGCGCATCAACGCCTGGCTCGCGCGCGTGGGGCGCAGGTTCAACCAAGTGTGTGGTGGAACCATTGCAATGATCGGAGTGATATTGCCATTGAGAGCCTGAATCCCCGGACGGATCGACATGCATATCAACTCAACATGTGGCGAGAGAGTCTCTCTTGCGTTGAGCGGTTGGCCATCGTTGACGAGGCCCTTGTGATCCCATGTGCTCGACATAGCCCCTTGGTGCGGCTTGCCCAGCGAGCGACACATCAGCTCGATGCTGTACTAGGCGCTGCCTCTGCGAATGCCTTGCTGAACTTTGCTGCGTTGTTCACGTTCGGGCTTTGGGAGGGCCACGAATTGCGCGGTTGTTCACGGCTTCGGCGCAACCACGCTGCTGCCGTGAAGCTGGGCAACGCCTGTGTGTAGCAAGGGCGGGCCTGTGAAATACTTACGCTTGGCCGCCTGTTGAGCCTTTGGTCATTGTCCGGTCATGCCTTGGATGCGAACGCCGCCGACACTGTGGCTGTGATGACAACGGCTGATGCTCAATCCATGCTTGCAACTGATCGCTTCGGCGCCGCCACTGAATTGTTGGGGCGTGGGTACCGCATCAATGCGCAGACCGGCCGTGCACCTGCCGATCGACGTTCAAGAAGAGATGGAATCTCCGGCAAGCGTACGCCTGCACACGCATCCCAGCGGCAGCCCGAGCTCAAGCGCCAGGGAATAGCCCCCTTGCTGCTGGCGCCGATCCACTTCATTGCGCGAATCCTCTTCAGTGATCTGAGACTGGAACGCGACGGACGGAACTTGCACATCCGCATTGCCGCCACGACGCCCGATAAGGGACCGCATGCGCTGACCGGCAAGGCCATCGCCGAAGCAGAGCCGCTGAGGGCCGCACTCAAGGAATTGCTCGATTCGCATCCCCTGGCCCGCAAGGTGCTGAGTCAGCTCAGGTACTTCGAATGTGCGCTGAGGGCCCAAGGCACGACCGCTCTGGCAGGGGTCCCAGTCGAAGTCCTTGCTGTTGCGTTGAAGCAGCTGGATTCGATCGTCGCCAACTGGTCGAACCGTCACCTCGCGGATCTCCGTTCGAAGATGGCCGTCGCCGTCCTGAAGCGCTCGGAAGATCCGCTCCACAGCGAAGGCGTCGATCGGCTGTCCAACTTTGCCACCGAGTCTCGCCTGCTGGTCGGGGACGCGTCTCATTCGGTGTTCTTGGAGCTCGAACGGCAATACCAGGCCGTGCTTCCGAAGGAGACGATCCGGGCTTCGCTGGGCGTGAAAAGGCCGCGCAGTGACTCGATGAAGCTTTCTGCCGTGGCTGCTTGACGCGGGCCGGCTTTCGCTACCCTCGGCCGGTTGGACGGCCTTGCACTTTGCAAGTTAGCCGTTGTCTTGATGATGCCTATGACTGGGCATGACCAGCATTCGGCAAGCGCAGCCGCCTAAAGGTTCTTCCGATGGCTCGGGCAGCCTCCATCTCCGCCACAGTGGTGAACATCTCGACTGCCAGGGCGTTCTCCCGAGTGACACGAAAGCCAAGTCGCTTGTGGAATGAAAGCGAGAGCTGGTTTGTCTTGTACACGTTGGTGCGCAGCTCGGTGATTTCGAAGCGTCGAACCAGCGCGTCAAACTCCGAGAAGAGTTCAAGCAACACTGGCGCCGTGCGATGTGAAGGATGGGTATTGAAGCAGGTGACGAACCAGCAAGTCTCTGACTGCGGGTGCAGCATGGCATATGCGACGAGCTTGTTGTCGCGCCGGACAGTGCAGATTTGGGAGACGAGAAGTGCCTCCTCCAATCGGCGGTGCAGTTGCTCAGCACTCAGCACCTTGCCATCGGCTTCTACCGACGCTTCAAGCGTGAGTTCATCAAGCGCCAAGAATTCTGCGACGTCGTACATAGAGTGGCTCCATCATCCGCGGCAAGTTGCCGCGAAGAAATCACCCTTGTTGGGGAGGACCGCCAGCACGTGACGTGCAAGTGCAAGGGGATGTGGCGACCGAGCAAGCACTCAAACCCGACGTCCCCTCGATGGAGCGGTCAGGCGGAGTGCGTGCACCGCGCTCATCCTTCCCAGAATTCTCCAGGTCGGTAGTTGCCGAAGTACCAGAGATGACCCTCAGGGTCGAGAGCCATGTAGCCCCTGGCTCCGTATTCTTCGGTTCTCAGTTCTCGAACAACCCGTGCTCCAGCGGCTACGGCAATGCTGTAGTGAGCGTCCGGATCCTCGACGAACACGCTCAGTGCTTGAGCCACGCCGGTCAAGGCCCGCGGACTCACTCGGTTGTCGTTTGTCTTGGGAGAGCCAATCATGACCACTCCGGTTCCGATGCTCAACTCAGAGTGCTCGATTCGGCCCGCCGGACCGGGAACCTCGAAGCGCTTCGTGAAGCCAAATGCCTGACACAACCAGTCGATTGCCGCCGGTGCGTCTTCATACGTGAGGCTTGGATAAATGTCGGATGGACTGCGATACGACTGAGGCATCAATTCACTCCCGTATTCACCGCACGCCGATCTCAGCTACCGCATGCCGTTTGATAGGCGACGATCCGCTCGCGGGGCGCCTTCCTCTCGATGGAATTTTCAGGCATTGCTGCGCTACCTGTTTCTCAGCAAGGATCGCCACTTTCCTTATGGCTTTGCTCCGTGAGAGTCATTCGCCTGCGTCCGGTACACCACGCGCCAACGTGACAATGCTGTACGCAAAAACAGAATAGTTTGAAAGGAAGCGGCTTTCAAGCCGTTGCCAGTGTCGGGGATTGGATTCGCGGCGGCCCTTGGCGGCCAGCGGCCAGGTTGGCGAAATAGCCTGCTTCACGTCGGCCATTCACCATTGAACCGGTCCGACCGCATTGGCGCATGCGCCGCCAGCACTCGTAGACCGCTACCGCTGGTGCGGCAGTTACCCGTGCACTCGACCACACGTCAGGCGGCTACAACCTCTTGGCTAACCGTTTCACTGCTCGGCTGTGGCAGCCGAGCGCGAAGCTCTTCGATCGGCATGCCTTTGGCGAACAGCCAGCCTTGCGCGTACTGGACCCCTCGTTCCCTCAAGAACTGGGCCTGCGCTTCAGTCTTTACACCTTCGGCGATCATCTGCAGCCCCAGCGCCTTGGCCATCTCGATGATGTGGGGCACCACGTGGCTGGTGGCGGCGCCGGTACCCAGCGTATCGACGAAGGACTTGTCGATCTTGAGGTAGTCGAGCTTGAAGCTGTGCAGCTGCGAGAGACTGGAATACCCCGTACCAAAATCGTCAATTGCGACCCGGATGCCTCGTGCACGGATGGTGTCGATATCACGCCTGCGTAGACCGCGCTCCTGCGTAACCATTCCGCCACGAAAGTATCCTTGTCCGCGTCAGCGACCGCGTTCGGATTCGCTCCGGCCGCCTCAACGAACTTCTGCAGAATTCCCTTTCGCACGATGCATGGGACGAGTCGATCGCCCCATGCATCGTCGATAATGCGATGGGGATCGAATCGAGTGTGTAGCGCCCTCATCAGCGACGCGATGAGGGCGGTCCTGCTTGCGGTCGATGGCTGCATGGTGTTGTCCTTCGCTCAATTTGACGACGCCAACCGTGCGCGGTCTTAACCGCGCAGAAGGTCGGACGCAAACTCCGAGAACGCGCGCACTTTGGCCGGAATCTCGCGGCTCTTCGGGAACACCACATAGATGTCGTCGCTGCCGCAATCCCACTCCGGCAGCACGCGAGTCAGTTGGCCCGATGCAATCAGTCCATCCACGGCGCAGCCATACATGCGCATGACACCCCAGCCTGCCAGGAGAAACTCCATCATGCCGTTTCCATCGCGAAACAACACCCGAATCGGGACAGCGATGGTGCGGCTCTCTGTGCCCTGGGAAAAGTCCCAGCGGCGGAAAGAGCGCTCGTCCAGGCGAGCCGGAATCAGGGCTTGGTGCCGACACAAGTCCTCCGGCACGGCAGGCACCCCTTTTCGGGCCAGATAGTCCGGCGCCGCGCAGACAACCAGGGCGGTCCGGCCAAGCTTTCGGGCCACCAGACCGGAATCCGATGGGTCGCCGATTTTCAGCAAGACATCACAACCATCTTCCAGCAATGCGCTCGTCGAGTTGGCGAAACGAATCTCGATCTTCAGGTCAGGGTGGGCGTCAAGAAAGCTTGGCAGGGTCCGTATCAACGCTCCGCGCAACGCCGGGTGGATCGCAATGCGCAATGTGCCCTGGATGGTGACGTGCCCGCGCGCCAAGCCACCTTCGACCTGTTCCAGCTCTTGAAGCAGGTGGCGACATTGGTCGTAGTAGGTGGCGCCCTCGTCAGTCAGGGCCAATTGGCGTGTCGATCGGTTGAAGAGCGTGACACGCAGGTCACGCTCGAGCACGGTGATGGCCTTGCTCAAGGCTGATGGCGTCACACCGAGCGCCTGCGCCGCCGCGGAGAAACTCTTGGTCTCCACGGTGCGCAGGAAGTACGAAATTGCGCGGAATTTGTCCATCGCCCCCCCTTGGACCGGAATGATCGCACCGCCACTTGTGAATGGCGGTCACAAGACAAACGCCTTGCCGCCGATTGTTCGACGGGGTGCGCATCACCTATCGTGAGGCCTCACTCGAATGAGGCACCACAGATGATCCAAGCTGAGACCAAAGCTGCATCGAAGATCGAATCGATTTCCAACCTGGTCGCGGACTGGGGTCTCGCCTGGAATCGACACCGCATGGGCGATGCTGCGCGTCTGGTGGCCATCGACGTCGACTTTGTCAATGTCGCGGGGCGGCGGCTGAAAGGTCGCGCAGAGTTCCTCGAGTTCCACCAGGAAATCCATCAGACCCAGATGCGCGACAGTGTTTGGACGACCCTTGGCCACGAGGTGCGATTCGTGCGAGACGACATCGGCATCGCTCACGTGGAATGGCGCATCGAAGGCGACCGGAATGCGGATGGAAGTCACCGAGCCGCGCGGCTCGGCGTTTTCAGTTGGTTGGTCGCGTCAGTCAACGAAGGGTTTGAAATCTCGGCGGCCCACAACACGAACCTGGGCCCCGGTGTCGCACATCGGATCGCACCCCAGTAACCGCCGCCACGGCGCCGCCATACCGCGTCGCAGACCTCATTGCAGGAGCAGCCATGAATCGCCGATCTTTCGTTTTGCGCGCAAGCGCCGTAGCGGCCACGCTCGGATCGTTGTCGACGCAACCTCGGGCGCTGCCCTACCCCACCAAACCGGTTCATCTGCTGGTCGGCGGAGGGGGCGGCAGCTACCCGGACCTGGTGGCACGGCGCGTCGCCGAGCCCTTGTTTCGAGCCATGGGCCAGCCGGTTGTCATCGACAACCGGCCGGGTGCAGGCGGCATCTTGGCGATGTCCTCGTTGGGCTCGAGCGCCCCGGACGGCTACACGCTGGCTTTAGCGACCATGTCGCAGTTGGTCTTCAACTCGTTCCTGTTCTCAAAGCTGCCGTACGACCCTGTCAACGACATCGCGCCGGTGGGCACCATCTTCAGCGGCCCGATGGTCGTCGTTGCGAACCCCGGCTTCGGGCCAAACTCTCTATCGGACCTTGTGGAAGCGTCGAAGAAGCAAGCCGCAGGCATCAACGTCGCAATCCCAGGCAATGGAAGCCCACCGCACATCGTCTTGGCCATGCTGATGCGAGCGACAGGGGCACGGTTCAATCTGATTCCGTTCAAGACCGGTCCGGAAGCACTCGTTGCCGTAATGAGCGGCGAGGTACCCCTGTTCCTCGACGCACCCTCCATCGTGGTGCCGAACGTCCTGGCCGGCAAGATCAAAGCGATCACCGTGACCGGCAGTGAGCGCTTGGCCGTGCTGCCCGCTGTCGCGACCGTTTCAGAGAGCGGATACCCAGGCTTCAAGGCCGAGGCATGGATGGGCTTGGTCACTCGCGCAGGCACTCCTCAGGCAATCATCGATCAACTGAATCTTCAATTGGCACGAGCCCTGGCCGCTCCCGAAGTTCACCAGTTCTTTGAGGCGGCAGGTTCGCGAGTCGTGACCAACTCCCCAGAAGAGTTTGCGAGTCTCATCCGCGACGATCGCAGCCGCTGGGGAAAAATCATCGAAGACGCAGGGATCAAGCTTGAATGACGCGATGCGCATTGAACAAATCCTGCGGCTGAATCGCTGACGTCGAGCCGGTGACTTCTGGGGCGGCTCGTCGTGCACAGCATCGATGCTGGCGACAACGTGAGCCCGCTAGTGAATGCGCCGAACGGACCCACCAGACAGGCCCGATATCAGTCCCTTCCACGCGTTAGGCGCCAATGAGCGAATTCATCATTACGTCTGAGCAAATATGGAGCGAGCTGGGCATACGGCAGAGGACCTCGTTCATCGCGGCAGCGCGTATCGTTGCATCGCGGCAGTTCACCTCATGTACTCCCACGGGAGCGGTCCCACCAAAATCCTATGCCATTCCAGATGCTCGCGACATTTGCAGTTTTGGTGGGGGCCGCAGGCCTTGCGTTGGCCCTATCGCTGCGCAACCTCAGTCGCGCCAAGAAGAGCGGGTCATGGCCTACTGTCGACGCGACCATCATTGAATCGCGGGTCATTCCCAGCGGCAAAGGTTCTTCTCGCCCGAAGATTTGGGACGGTCTCGTTGGTGGTCGTTCGGCTTATCCTGATCCCACCCTGAGGAACATCGTGATGGCGTCCATGCGGCGCGGGCGCATAGTTGTGAACGCTTCACCCGCCCCATCGGTACAGCGTTAACCAGCCGACACGATCGGTGTTCGGCGCCGACTCGTGCGTGGCCGCACCAGTCCAGCGCGGCGCACGCGCGACGACCACCGGCGGGCCGTCAGCCGCTGGTGGAAGGGCGCGCGGAGGAGCTGACTTTGGCCCGGCGCTCCGCCTCGGCAAGCGTGGAACGCACCGCGACCGTCGCCGGACTGTGGACGGGGCTGTAGACCTTGACATGGAGGTCGAGCGACTTTCGCAGCATCGTCACCGCCTCGGCGGCGCGGCCTTCCTGAAGCAGCGCCTGCCCGAGCACGGCGGTCAGGCGCGCCTCGCGCTCCTGGAAGAAGTCGCGGTCGGCTTGCGCATCGACGATGGCCAGCGCCGCGGCCGCCGCGGCGCGCGCCTCCTCGCGGCGGCCGGCCGCCAGCAGCAACGCGGCTTCCTCGGTGCGTCGGGCGAGTTGGGTGACGGGGGGTGCGTCCGCATCGGCCTTCGGCGGGTGACCCCGAAAGTCCTGCAGGGCCTCGTCGCCCTTGCCCACGGCGACAAGGTAGCGCCGCCGGATGACCCCGGCCGTCTCGCGAAAGTCCCCACCGGCCTCGTTCACCATGGCGAACGCTCGATCGATCTGCGCGCCGGCGTCGGCCAGTCGTCCAAGCGCGGTTAGTGCATTGACTCGCTCCATGACGAATCGCCCGCGCTCCCCGTCGGTGGCGACCGGCGGCACGAGCGCCAGCGCCTTGTCGATGAACGCCAGACCCTGGGTGGCGTCACCACAGCTGGTGAGTGCCCGGCTGTAGATGAGCAGCGCGTACGCAGGCCCGAGGTAATCGTTCGTGTCATTGACGCCCGCAAGCGCCCAGTCGGCTTCGATGCGGGCCGGACCGAGCGCGTCGCGACAGTGCCCGGTCTTTAACAATTCGCTGTTCAGGAAGTAGCGCGCGTTGTGCACAAGCGTCGCGTCGCCCACGCGCTCAGCCAGGCCGACCGCGCGCGCGAGCGAGGCGCGGGCCGCCTCGGGATGCCCCAGGGCGCCCTCTGCCTTTCCCAGATAGGGAAGCAGTATGGCCTGTGCGCCGGATGCGTTCACGCGCTCGGCCCGCGCCAACCCTTCGGCCAAGGCCTGCCGAGATTCTTCGTACCGCCGCATGCCCAGAGCGGTCATGCCCATGGCCCGCAGCGCTTCGATCGCTCCTTCGGAAGGCCCTTGTGTCTGCGCAATCGCGGCGGCACGGCGTGCATGAGCGTAGGAGCGCGCAAGGTCGGTGTAGAACAGCAGGTTCGCAAGACCCGTTTCGATGTCCATGCGGATGGCATCGTTGTCGACCGGGCGGCGGGCGGCCGCCGCATCCGCCGCCTGCAGCACCGCCAGGGACTCGTCCATCTGCCCGACGATGCTCAAGGCTTGGCCGAGCGACGTGGCCGCCGTCAGCGCCTCGTTGCTTCCTGCGCCGCCGAGGCGCGTGGCGAGGTCCGACGCACGGCGGAACATCACGATCGCCGCCTCGTTGTCGGCGACATGGCTGTACATGTCGCCCAGCAGGCGGTACATCCGGAGCTGCGCCTGGGGCTGCGAAGCGAGCTCCTTGTTGACGCGCTCCGCACCGTGGTCCAGCAGTTCGCGCGCGGTAGTGGCGCGGCCCTTTTTCGGGTCGGCCTGGTAGTAGGAGTTGGCGCTGAACACCGACTCGATGAACCCCTGCACCGCCTTGGCCGTCGCCGCTTCGGCCTGGGCGCGAGTGGACTCGGCGCGGGCGTGCGCGGCCTCGGCGCTCGCACGCTCGGCGGCGAGCCGCGCCTCCTGCGCCTGCCACAGTGCCAGGCCGGAGCCGACGAGGAGCGCCACTGCGGCGACCGCCCCAGCCGCGACCTGCAGCCGGTGGCGCCGCACGAACTTGCCCGTGCGGTAGGCGAGGCCGTCGGGCCGCGCCTCGACCGGCGCGCCGTCGAGGTGGCGCTGCAGGTCGTGGGCGAAGGCGTCCATCGTTGCGTAGCGCTCAGACGCGGCCTTCTTGAGCGCCTTGTTGAGGATGGAGTCGAGATCGCCGCGAAGCTGGCGTCCCACGCGCGGATCGGTCGCGCTGTCGCTCGCACGCGGCGGCTCGACGCTCGCGATCGCTTCCTCGAGTTCGGCCGCGCTCGACCGCTTCAGCCGGTAGGGCCGCGCGCCGGCGAGCACCTCGTAAGCGACGACCGCCATGCTGTAGATGTCGCTCGCCGTGCCAAGCGACTCACCGCGAATCTGTTCCGGGCTCGCGTAGTCGAGCGTGAGCGCGCGGCCGCCGAGTTCGGTGAGCGGGGTCTCCCGCGTCCGGCCCGCTTCGAGGAGCTTGGCGATGCCGAAGTCGAGCAGCTTCACCTGGCCGCCGGGCGTGACGAGGATGTTGCCGGGCTTCAGGTCGCGGTGCACCACGAGCCGCGCGTGCGCATGCGCCACGGCGGCCATCACCTGCAGCAGCAGGAGGATGCGCGCGCGCACGTCCGGGGCGTGCTTGGCGCAATGGGCGTCGATGGGCTCGCCGTCCACGTACTCCATCGCAAGGAACGGCCGGCCCTGCACGTCGACGCCAGCGTCGTAGAGGCGGGCGATGTGCTGGTGCTCGAGCGTGGCGAGGATTTCGCGCTCGCGCGCCAGGCGTTCGGCGAAGGCATCGCCCCAGACGACCCGAGGGAGCTTGAGCGCCACGCGGCGCTTCAGGGTGCCGTCGGCGCGCTCCGCGAGCCACACCGTGCCCATGCCGCCGCGCGCGATCTCGGAGATCAGCCGGTACGCGCCGACCTCCGTGCCTTGGTCAAGGCCCTCGTCGGACGGCTCGGCCGGTGGCAGGTCGAGCGTGGGCATGTCGTTGAGGAAGGCGCCTGTCTCGACAGCAGACCGCTGCGCAAGCAGCAGGCGCAGCGCTTCGCGGTGCGCCGCGCGCGCACCCACCAGGCCCTCGAGCCAGGCCGGGTGCTCGGAAGCCGGTAGGTCGAGCACCTCGTCGAGGAGTTTGCTGATCGCCGGCCATTCGGCCGAGAAGGAGGAAAGCGAGTTCATGACATGTGTACGAGATCGCACCCCGGCACCGGCCATTCGGTGCCGCATCGTATGCGGACCGGGGCGGCCGGTCGTCGGGGTATCCGGTGCACAACGCCCGGCACCGGCGGCGCTCCGGTGGCGCTGGCGCCCGCCTCCTGCTGACTCGCACTCACCGCGGAATCTGCGGGACCGAGCATGGGTACATGCGCGGCCGGGGGGGCTCAGCGGCCTCACATGAGCCTTGATCTAGAAATTCAATCGGAACTCGAAATTGCCTCTGGATCCATGTCCAGCATCTCTTCCAGCAGGCTCTTCTGCTTGGCCGTTCAGGCCTCTCGCCCTTCGCTGCAAACTTCAGCCGGCCGAGCACGGCGTTTTCGCGAGTGAACCTCTGCTTGAAGAGCAGCACCTTGCCCTTGCGCGCTATCTCGCGAGAACCGCCTCCTGTAGCTGTGCGAACACCCAACTTGAGCTGGCACGGGCTACACGCAGCCCTTCATCCATATCGTCCACAGCGACCCAACCGAGGGCTGCCTCCGCTGGAGCTCGTGCTTGGTCCGCGGCTAGCGTGCAGGGTAAACAATCTTCTTGCCCGGAGCTCTGTCCCACTTCTCCCATACGATCGTAGGAAAGTCGACTCCGAGCAACCCCGTCCAATAATCGATCTGGTTTTTCTTCACGACGTACACCGGCGTGAGCTTGTACTTGGCCGCGGTTTCGACAAGCTTCTTGGCCTGGGCCCTGAAGCCTTGCTCCTTCTTGCGCATTTCCGCGGCGGCTGCTCTCCTGCCCTTCTCTGCAATCTTCCAGCCAAACCCTTCGTAGTCACCCTTGACCTCGATCAGGCGCCCGTTCCTGTAGCCGTCGAATTCACCGCCATCCAAGTAGTACTCCTGAATCATGGCGTGCTCAACTCCTCCATCAAAGATCGTCTGACCTGAAACAACGGACTGGACGATCAACCATTCGCCCTTCCACCTCTCTACACGGCGCCACTGGCCATCTGGAGGGCCGTTGGCGTCCGCGACGGCCTGACCGTTCTTCTCGTCGGATGGTCGGTCGTCCGAAGCCGGTACGACACATTCATTGCCCTGGTAGCGGTAGCCGTCGTCGCACGCGCAAGTAGTCATTTGCGTCCCGTGCGCATGGGCCGGACAATTGGTTTCCGTGACCCAGTCCTGGCTATACGGCTGTCCGTCGATTACGGTCTTGCAGCCGATACGGCCGTAACCTGAAAAGAATGGCGTCACACTTGTTGTTGACGGCTTGTTCCATTCAACGCACGCCTGCTGAGGCGTCTGACCGTCACGACTTGCAGCGAAGTCAGCCCAGGTGGTCGTGGAGCTGATTAGCCCGAGTAGAAGGACGGCGAACCGGATCAAACGAAATTTCGGCATGTTGTTTCCACTCTCAAAACTCAGGTCCGCTGTGTCGCCTGACGTCGGCGCTGCTGCCAGACCTTCACCAGAACGGCCAGCGCCCCCAGCCACAGCCCGCCGGTCCAGGTGGCCGAGACGGCAAGGCCGATGAGCTTCGCGTTGGTCCAGTCGAAGGTCGGGTGGGCATCCCTGACCTGGCCGGCGCTGGAGTCGACCACCTCGACCAGCACGGCGGCGTCCACCAGTGGCGCCTCGATCCGTTGGAACACCTCGCGGCTGGGCGTTGGAAGGGCGCCGGCGACCCGTACCAGAAGCGGCGCATCGGCCCCGTCAGCGCGGTGCTGCAACGCCCAGACCTGTGATTTGGGAAGCCGAACCACGAACTGGACGCCGTCGCCCGGACGCCAATCTGCACCTGCGACTGGCACGTATGCTGTTTCGGTCTCTCTGCCTCCAGACTTTGTCGTGTGCGTCGCACTGCGATCCCACAGCAGGCGGCCCTGCAACGCCCAGTGACTCCCATCATCCGGGTGCGCCACGGTCATCGTTCGATTCAGGCGGACCGGCGTGTAGCCGCTGCCGGCGTCGTCCGCACGACGATGGAAGTCCCAGCCGTGCCAGCCAAGGACGAGGGCCCAGACGAGCGTCAGACCCACCAGCCAAATCGCGAGGTACATGCGCCAGCGCCATCGAGAGCGGTCGTTCATGGCGATCGCCATTGCGGCGATCTTTGCGTCCGCCTGCGCGGTGAACGGTGTCTGCGAAGCGCCGGAGCGAGCGCTGGACTTCTGCGCGACAAACGCCCTGACTCCAAGCGCCAGCGCGGCGATTGCTCCGCAAGCCACGCACAGCAGGCCGAAGCTGAGTCCGCGCGAGTAGCTGCCTGTGTTGCTGTTCTGCCAGCTGTTGAGCCAGCCCATCGGGCCCGTCTCGCCTGTGGCGCCGTACCAGCACAGCGCGAACAGGCCGCCGAACACCGCCATGATCATCATCCAACCGCGCATTTGCAAACCTTTCCGGTGAACCGACGTCTCGCGCCCGTGGCGAGGCTCTCATTCACGTGTACGAGTTCGCGCGCCTCTTCCGGACAAGCGTGGTCACGAAAACGGTGCCATTGCGGACTCCCAAGCGTGCGAGGAGGCCCCGCATCAGACGCATGCTGCCGGCGCCCAGCGCCGGACGTACCAGCCAGCATGCGTAGCCATACAGCATCGCTACGCCGACTCGGGCAGACGCGGGTTTCATAAAGTACGAGCGAACCGCGACAGAGCCAACGCTACATCTCCATCATGGTCGAGTCGAACTCACGCGAGCGCAGCGCCAGCGTCCGGCCAGAAGCAGAAGTTGATCGCGACGACCGCTTCCAAGTAGGTATGCACGTCGACCCAGCTACAAATTTCGCGCGAAAGCGACTGCTTGAGACCTGCCGGTCTGGTTAGCCGAGTTTCTCAACCTGCGGGCCGCACTGGCCTTCTTGCCGGTACTCTCCCCCAAAGAGGTGCACCCAGCTCGAGGTGCTGCTGTCAACGCAGCAAGAGCAACTGGTCAACGTGCATGCGGTCGGTGAGGCGCAGCTGAAGACTTGCCTGCCCCGACTGTTCCTGATCGAAGACGACTACCGGCAGGCGATGCTGGCGGCCGAGATCAGCTGGCTCGAAGGGGTGATCGACGACCTGCGCAGCAAGCGCCAGACCTGGAGCGCCGCCTGGCTTAAGCAGATCTCGGCGCAGCTGCAGTCGGTAACGGGTTAAGCCTGCAGCCGGTCCCGTCCTGCGTCGGTCAGTTTGAACACCGCCACCGCTTGCACCAACTGCTGAGCCTGAACCTTCAGGCTCTCGGCGGCAGCAGCACTCTCTTCCACCAGCGCGGCATTCTGCTGCGTGGCTTGGTCCATCTGCGTCACCGCTTCGCCGACCTGCGCAACGCCGGCGCTTTGTTCGGTACTGGCGGCACTGATTTCTCCCATGATGTCGGTGACGCGGCGGATCGACGAGACCACCTCGCGCATCGTGACACCGGCCTGATCAACCAGCGTGGTGCCCTGTTCGACACGTTCGACGCTGGCCGAGATCAAGACCTTGATCTCCTTAGCTGCCTCCGCGCTGCGCTGCGCGAGCACGCGCACTTCGGACGCCACCACGGCAAATCCGCGACCCTGCTCGCCTGCACGAGCCGCTTCCACCGCGGCGTTCAGCGCCAGGATGTTCGTCTGGAACGCGATGCCGTCGATCACACTGATGATCTCGACGATCTTCTTCGAGCTGTCGTTGATGCCCTTCATCGTGTCGACGACTTGGCTGACGACTTTTCCCCCTTGAACAGCCACCGTCGACGCCCCCATCGCCAGCTGATTGGCCTGGCGGGCGTTGTCGGCGTTCTGCTTGACCGTGGAACTCAGCTCTTCCATGGAGGCGGCCGTCTCTTCGAGGGCCGATGCTTGTTCTTCGGTGCGCCCCGACAGGTCATTGTTGCCCTGGGCGATCTGAGCACTGGCTGTTGCAACGCTTTCCGAATTTCTGCGCACGTTGTCGACCACATTGGCCAAGCTCACCTGCATGGCCTTCAATGCCACCAGCAGTTGCGAAGTTTCGCTGTTGCCCGACGCGTGGAACTGCAAGCTCAGATCGCCGGCGGCGACGGCCTGCGAGATGGCGACCGCCTGATTGAGCGGCTTGGTGATGGAGCGGACCAGCATCCACCCGAAGAATGCGAGCAGTCCCACGGCGACGATCCCCAATGACAGCATCAGGAGCACTGCGGTGTGGTAAGTCCGACCGGCGGCGACTTGGAACGCGTCGGCCGCATCGATCTGAACCTTCGCGAGGGCCTCAAGCTCATCCAGCGCCGCCGTCTGCAGCGGGCGCACGGTGCCGAGAAGCAGCGCCGTTGCTTCTTCGTTCTTGTTTGCAAGCCCAAGCCGGACCACCTCTTCAGTGGGCGCCACGATGGCGGCCACCGCAGCCTGCGCTTTGCCCAGCGCACGTTTTCCCTCCTCGGTGTGGATGGTCTCCTGAAGCTGCTTGTCGAGTTTGGCGTAACTCTCCCGCAGCTTCGGCAGTGCTTCGGCTTCCTTGCGAATGTCTTCATCCTTGTGGAGGAGGACGATGTTGCGCACGACGGACGCGCGCGTGCGGATGTTTTCCTTCATGTCCTTGACCGCCACGATCTTGGGCAAGCGGTCGTCGGCGATGGTGTCCAACGCCAGCTTCACTTCAGCAAGTCGGGAAACGCCGACCCACACGGTGGCAGCCAGCAACAAGGCCGAGACGGCGATGCCAAGGCCAAGGCGCCGACCGATCTTCATGTCATTGATGTTCACAAGAGTTCCTGCTCAAGAGGCGTTTCGACGATGCACGCGAGTGGTCGCATTTCCTCTGAACATATCGGCTCGATGCCCAACAGCTCTGAGGATCGATTGAGTGCGCCACCGTAAAAAAGTCATGCAAAGGCATGCTGCGCAAGAGAATCGTCGATCCGACACGCTGCGAGGCCTTCAGTTCTGGTTCATCTACGCAAGTCAAATGCCCTTCCACGTTGTCTCGGACCTGTCGGGTGGGTTGTGACATCGCTTGGGCGCAACTGGCTCTTGCCACCGCCTTCACCGGCGCGTACGCCGATCGCCAACAGAACCCGCCGCCAGGGATTGCGCAGCGTCTCCCAAAGTCACGAGAAATCCGAGGGTTCACTTGCCGGTGCCGAAATACCGACATCTGAACCGACAGCGCGAGGCATCCCGTATCAACACCTAGAATTCGATGCTGCGGGTCTCAAATTTTCTCCCTCCCTCCCTTGGGCCCGCCTTCCAGCCGCTCCCAGTGAGCGGCTTCTTTTTTTCATGCCGCCGCCTCCCTCACCCACCGCCTCTCAGGCAGTGCCTCATGCAGCACTCGTGCACGAGCGACGTGCATGCAGGTGGTCGTGGTAAAGATGTCGGCGTGACCGAGCACGTCTCCGCCATTCTTGCCAATGAACCCGAATCGAGCGCCACACTTGCCAGGTCGAGCAATTGAACGATCCGCACGGCAAAAAAGTACCCAGATGGCTGAGCCCGGTCACCGCCCTCGTCCGTCGCCCAGAGTCGTTCGCATGGCACTCGGTGCGAGGCGCTTATGGCGATACGTCTGTATGAGCCGATTGGGCGGCAAGACTCTGGCGGCGCAGTATGTGTGACATCGCTTCCAGCACCATTCCGTGTTCGTTCAGGTGCGTGCCGAATCCGTCGCTCGCGAGGACCTCGTACTCGGCGGAGCGCGCTTCGCCGAGAGGATCGGCCTCATGACGGCCACACCCCGCATGACACATCAGAAGATCAGCGTCGCCGGCCAGCGGAATCCATTCAGCCAACAGGCGCGTGTAGCGCGCTGATCCGCCTCGGAAGTCGTAGACACCGAGCAGGTGCCGGTTCTGAGCGAACCCCATTCGTACCGCCATCAAGTTGGTCTCGCGTGAGCCCAACCATTGAATAACGCGGTGCTTGAGTGTCGCTCGTTGGCGGCCGACTCGCGTTGAACGCAGCCATGGCCGGGTGTCGGGGTACCGCCGGGCGAGCTCGTCAATCAGTTGTTCCCGGATGATCGGCAGTTGGTGCACATGCTGGTGCCCGTCGACGAAGCTCGGTGCGCGCCCCAAGGCCTGTTCAAAGCAAGCGAGTTGGGTCTCGATTTCAGCGCGGACAGCCGCAGGGTCCAGTCGTCCCGTCAAGCTACGGGCGATCAAGGTGGCCAAGGAATTGCGTGAACCGGGCAACAGCGGTGACTGCGTGAAGTCCAGGTGCAAACCGACGTCGATCGACTGAGGGTCGAGCCGGCGCAACTCGCCGTACCAGGTGACGTTCCAGGCCTCTGCGCCGACCAGGCAGCCAATCGCATGAACCCTGCGCAAGGCAGCCAAGCCGACCGCGCCTTCATTGACGCCCGCGTGAAGACCGAAATCGTCAACGCAGACACACATGGCTCGACCGCCACTATGCTCCATCATCATGGCCCCACGGAACACTGAGCGACAGGTCGTCTTCTTCATTGCGGTGGGCTGTGCCGCGGCCGCCGTTCATTGGACAACGGTCGTCAGCCTGGTCAGAGTTTGGGGTTGGTCGCCGTTGGTCGCCAACGTTGTGGGCTGGTTGGTTGCTTTCCTGGTCTCGTTCTGCGGACACCACCTGGTGACCTTCCGGGATCACGGTGCTGCGTTGTTGTCGGCCGGACTGCGCTTCTTCGCCATATCGGCTGGAGGTTTCGCTCTCAACGAGACCGCCTATGCGCTGCTCCTGCGTTGGAGTGGCGTTCGCTTCGACGTGGTGCTCGCCGCGGTGCTGCTGCTTGTCGCTGCACTGACTTACCAGCTGAGTCGCCATTGGGCATTCTTCCGCGAGTCAAGGCGTTAGTGGATGTTCTATCGATCCGCAGCGTGGTGCCTTCTCGCGGCATCATTGAGAAGGTCTCGGCCGCAGAAGAGCGAGCGTAGGCAGTTGCCGGACCGTTGACGTCGTTCTAGATTGCGGAATGGGGGGCAGGTAGGGTCGCCAGCTCGGCGACAGCGCCTGTTGCAGCGTCTGCCTCCCTACCCCGCATTCCGCCTGCTGGCGCGTCGCGCCAACACGGGGCCGCATGGTATGCAACCACGGTCGCGAACCAGCAGATCCACCCCGTCCATAGTGAGTGGCTCACGTAGTGGGCGCCGCGCATAACTTGCACCCAGCCCAGCAGGGCGCCCACCGCCACCGTGGCAATCAACCAGAGGCGGGCCCACCTGGGTGCCGTCCCACGAAGCGCAAACCAACCTGCCAGAAAGGCAAATCCGGTGGACGCATGCCCGGATGGAAAACATTGGCCGCTTCCGCCGTCCCGCGCAAAGACGTGCCAATGCGGCACATAAGCAGCGACAGAGCCGCCGAACTCGTGAAGCTGCGAAGGACAGCTCGTGGCGCTGTATCGTCTGAGCAGGTTGGTCAGCAGAAGGCTCCCGACTATCGCGCACAGCCACCAAACGCGTTGGGCACGCGTCAGGCCTCGTGCAAACGGCAACGGGTACCACACCCCTACCACCAGTACAGCAAACAGCGCCCATGCGGCGTACTTGACGCCGTCATGAAGCACGCCGCTGACCAGCCAGTGATTGGCCCATGCGAACCCTTGCAGCGTGCCGTACCAGCGTGTGATGGGAAGATCTGCCCCGCTTGCATCCCATCCCAGAAGCGCCACGAGGCCAACCAGGAGCGCCCTCGCATCCTGACGCACCGCATGGGCTTGGCCAAACGGCCTCAGGGGTGTCGAGCTCGACGTCATCCACGATCATTTGCCGGGTCAACTTAAGCCTGACTTAAGTCCCTGCGGGCCTTCATGCGGATCTCGCCTCACATGGGGCAAACGACACAATACGGTTCGAACTGTTCATCGGAAGGCGACGCTGTGAACTCATCCGTCAGCTGGTTGTCGTGGGCACTGCTTTCTGCATCCTTTGCCGCGCTGACGGCGATCTTCGCCAAGATCGGGATCCAACACGTGGACTCCGATCTGGCAACGCTGATCCGCACCGCGGTCATCATCGTCGTCTTGGCCGTCTTCGTGGTCGCGACGGGCAAGTGGTCGAATCCCCTCGCGTTGTCGGGCAGGACCTGGGTCTTCCTCGGCTTATCGGGGCTGGCTACCGGCGCATCGTGGGTTTGCTACTTTCGGGCCTTGCAAGTGGGCCGGGCATCCCAGGTTGCACCGGTAGACAAACTGAGCGTGGTTCTGGTCGCGGTGTTCGCGTACGCCTTCCTGGGCGAACGCCCGTCACTGCGTGAATGGTCCGGGATTGCGATGATCACGATCGGCGTCGTGGTCCTCGCCTGGAGAAAGTAGAGCGCACATGCGTACCCCTCTCGCGCTGCTTCTGCTGCTCGTCGCCACTGCCGGTGCTGTCGCTGCACCCCAGCCGATCCAGGTGCGAGCCGAGATTGATGTCTTGATGACAGGCCTGCAGGCATCCGGATGTGAATTCAGCCGCAACGGTTCCTGGTACCCCGCACCGGAAGCCAAAGCACATCTGCTCAAGAAGCTCGACTACTTGCAAGGCAGGACGACGATCGCAAGCACAGAACAATTCATCGAGCTGGCTGCATCCAAGAGCAGCATGAGCGGACGTCCCTACCTCGTGCGGTGCGCGGACTCTGCGCCGGTCGAGAGCCGGGTGTGGCTGATGCAGCGGCTCAAATCGCTTCGAGCGCCCAACGCGTCAAGTCCGAAGTAGGCGATGGAATGGCTGGGCGCCTCGATCAGCCGCGATCGCAGAAGGATGCCGATGCCGACCCGGTGGCCGGCAGCTGAACGTGCCAGACGACGGGCTCATGCGCAGGTGGCGGGCTTGCCCCGGTCGGTACCAGCACCGGGTAAGGGCGGGCCTCTGCGACCGTGGCGACTACCCACTTGATGCGCCCGGTGCACATCAGCGCCTTGAATTGGGCGGGACCGACCAGCAGACGCGCGGCCAACGCGGGCGCAAACGCCCCGGCCTCGAACAATTCCTTGCGCCAGTTGTCTTTCTTTTCTATCTCGGCGGCATCCCAGTTCGACACGACGACAGTCGGCGCAGCATCGCGCAGGTAGAACGGCAAGTCGTAGTCATAGTGGTCGATCATCGCCAGCCCATCGGTCGGCACACGAAGACGCGTCAGCTCCGCGGCGACACCGCGTGATGATGAGGTGCCCCAGATGGTCAAGGCCACGATCCCGGCGATGCACATGGCGGCCGCGACACCGATGCTCAGCTTCCACAGGCGCAAAGCGCGTGTCGACTTGTCGATCAGACCCGAGGCGGTCATCGCCATCACCACTGCAAGCGGCGGCAGGCTCGGCAGCACGTAGCCAACCAGCTTGGATTCGGGAATCGAGAAGAAGATGATCACGACGCCGAGCCAGGAGCACATCAGCCACAACACATCAACGCGGGCCGTTGTGAGGGTGTTCGCTCGCCGCAGATTCGGGAGCAGCCATGCCGACCAGGGAAAGAGCAGCAAGGTCAGTACCGGCACGTAGAACCAGACCGGCTGGGCGTTGTTGAAGCCGGAGCCCGCGAAACGCTGGACGTGTTGGACCACGAAGAAGTAGTGGAAGAAGCCCGGATGGATGACCTCCATCGCGACACACCAGGGCGCCACGACGACCAGAAAGAGCGCGATGCCGGGCAGCCAGCACATCGCATACATCGTTCGCCAACGCCTGCGCAGGACGAGCCATGTGCCCAGCACCAGCAGCGGCAGGACGGCGCCGATCAAGCCTTTTGCGAGCACGCCGAACGCGGCGGCAGCATAGGCGGCCGCGAGATCCCGGCGGTGGGGAGCCGAGGCCTCCCAGTGCATCGCCGCACGTGCGCCGAACAGGATGCTGGACGAGATGCACCCTGCAACCAGCATGTCGAGGTTGGCGAACTGCGAGGCACCGAAGAAGAGTGGCTGGGTGACCAGGACCAATGCCACCATTCCGGCCAGGCGCACCCCGAGCCACTCACGAACGCTGCTGTACAACAGCGCGACGACCCACGACGCGGCGGCAATGGACGCACAGCGAGACGCCCATTCGCTCATGCCGAAGAGGTGCAGGGACGCCGCCGTGAGCCAGTAAAACAGGGGCGGCTTGTGAAAGAAGGGCAGCCCGTTCAGCGTGGGGGTCAACCAGTCGCCCGAGCGCAGCATCTCCAGGGCCACGCCGACATAGCGCCCTTCGTCGGGCAGCGCAAGCGGACGAAGCCCTGCCAGCACGGCCAGCCACACGAACGCGATCAGAAAGACAAGCGCCGCGGAGAAGGCGCGTTCAGGCACGTCACGCGAAGAGTCGATGGAAGGAGTGAGGCTGCTCATCTGGCGCAACGAACCTCGCCGTCATTCGATGCTTCCGCGGCAATCGGAGGCTGCGACGACGGTGGCGTCGCGGCGGATGAATGCAGCGCGCTTGTGCCGGCTTCATGGCTGACCAGGTAGACCGGCCGTTGCTTGACCTCGTCGAAGATGCGCCCGACGTACTCACCGAGGATGCCGACCGAGATCAGCTGAACGCCACTGAAGAACGTCATGCAGCAGACGAGCGTGGCCCAGCCGGGTACCTTGTTGCCGTAGAGGAGGTACTCGATGACGATCCACAACCCAAATGCCAGCGCGCACATCGCCACCACCACGCCGACGGCGCTCCACAATCTCAGCGGTGCGTTGGTGAAGGCGGTGATGCCGGTGAAGGCCAGCCTCGACAGGGTCCGCAAAGAAAACGAACTCGTACCCGCGAGGCGCTCAGCGGGCGTGTAGGGAATGGTGACGGAGTCGAACCCCACCCAGGCATACAGACCCTTCATGAAGCGATTGCGTTCGGGCAGCGCCCGCAGAGCATCGGCAACGCGGCGATCCATCAGCCGGAAATCGCCAGCATCGACCGGAATGGAAACCGATGCATTGCGGTTCACCAGGGCATAGAAGGCCTTCGTCCCGAAGCGCTTGACCCAGCCTTCGTCCGAGCGCGACGAGCGCACGGCAGACACCATGTCGGCGCCGTTGCGCCACGCGGCAAGCATCGCAGGGATCAACGACGGCGGGTGCTGCAGATCAGCATCCATCAGCAGCACCACGTCGCCACCGGCGCGATCGATGCCTGCCGTGAGAGCAGCCTCTTTGCCGAAATTGCGCGACAACCTGACATACCGCACGCCAGCCTCCAACAGCCAGGGTGCCAGGATGACCGGCGTCGTGTCACGGCTGCCGTCGTCCACGAGGATGATTTCCCAGCGGTCGGTGAGCTGGCCAAGTTGCTGCGTCACGTTGGCAAGCAGCGCACCTAGGCTCGCCGCTTCATTGAAGGCGGGGATCACGCAGCTGATCGACGGGCGATCGCGACGTTGCAGTTTCATCGCGCGATCCTGTCGACCCGTTGCTTGAGGGAGAAGGCCATCGATCGCTGCGACGAACTCTCCTCTGTGGACCCGCGCGGACGAGTCGACGGCAACCGCCTGGTTTGCCATCGGCTTCAGGCCAGTGCGCTCGCTTCGCTTCATGAACCATCTCCCGATTTGCTGCGGCATTTGCAGACTACGAGGGGATCACTTAGCGGGCGCTTAATTCGGGCGGCTTCGTTTTACCGAGGCGCCCCCATTCCCGCACGTGGACCGATCCGAGAGTCATGATGTCGCGTCTCTGGCTCCCAGCGGCTGGCGCCGCGGTTCGACGTCATCGAAAACGCTAAGCCCCGGGCGCCTGAAACAGCACCAGCACCTCCAGCCCGCGTCCCGACGGCGGCGTGTGCAGGCTCACCTCTGCCGCATGGCGTTGTGCGATGGCCCGTACGATGCCCAGGCCCAGGCCGCTGCCATCGCCACGTGCCTTCGGAACTGTCGCTGTCGAGCCGCGGTAAAAGCGATCGAACACCCGTTGACGTTCCGCCTCGGGAATCCCGGGGCCGTTATCGAGCACTTGCAAGCACGGTCGGCCGTCCCGCCATCCCGACTGGACGTCAATGACACCGCCCGGAGGCGTGTAGCGAAGCGCGTTTTCGACGAGATTGTTCAGCAGCACCTGGATCTGATCGACGTCGGCTTGCACGACAGCCCCGGCATCAGCCTGGGCCCCGAGGTCGATCCTCGCCAGCTCGGCCTGCGCACTGAAGGCAATGACCGTCGCGCGAACCAGTTCGTCCAAGTCGACCGGCCCCATGCGGGAGGCGTCACCTTCTTCTCCAGATCGGGAGACCGCCATCAACTGTTGAATCAGCCGCTGGGCGCGCGCGATCCCCCTGTCCAGTTCCTGCAGTGCCGTCTCCCGGCTGGTTGGTCCGGTCGATTGACGGAGCAGACTCGATTGCAGGCGCAGCGCCGTGATGGGCGTACGAAGTTCATGGGCAGCATCAGCGAGGAATCTCCGCTGTGCGGAGAACGATGCGGCCAAGCGGCCCAGCAGGTCGTTGATCGAGATCACCAGTGGTTTGAGTTCCAGGGGGACAGCCTCGTCGGGAATGGGATCGAGGGACTGCGCGCTGCGGGCGGCGATCTCGTGCGCGGCCTTGTCCAGCGGTTGCAAGCCACGGCGAAGTCCGAACAGCAACAACCCACCCACGACCACGATGAGGATGAACATCGGAGGGAAGACCTTCGCGCCGGACTCGGCGGCCATCTGGTGACGTTGCGCAACCCGTTGCGCCGCTTGCGTGATGCCGCCCGGGCCGACGCTGGTGTACACGATCCAGTTTTCACCGGCGATCGAGGGCCGCGCCATGCCCTCGTGCGCCGAGAACGGCATGTTCACACGGGGATCTGAGGAGTAGACGCGTTCCCCGGTGCTCGTCCAGGTGATGGTGACGATCTCGACGTCGCGTGGTGCGTCATGTCGCTCAGGCAGCACGACATCACCCTGCCGGGCACGGCCATACGCCGAACGGTGATAGCGCCCGACCGACTGTGCGACGTTCTTGAGGTCGGCGTCGAACACCTCGTTCATCTCGTCCAGTGTGACCACATAAGTCACCAGCGCAATCAACACGCTGCCCAGCACCAGCGCCCCCAGGATCCAAGCGAGGAGGTACTGCTGGATGGAGCGCATCAACTGTCCGTGACGCGATAGCCGACACCGCGCACGTTCTTGATGACCTCAGCACCGAGCTTGCGGCGCAGGTTGTGCAGATGCACTTCAATTGCGTTGCTCTCGACTTCGTCGCCCCAACCGTACACCGCTTCTTCAAGGCGGTCCCTCGACAACACCGCACCAGGTCGCTGCATCAGCGCCTCCAGAACCGTGAACTCCTTGGCTGACAGATTGACGGCGGCACCAGCGTGCGTCACCTGGCGGCGGACCGGGTCCAGGACCAGCGAGCCAATCTCGAGCACCGGCAGTCCGCTGCCGGCATGCCGACGGATCAGCGCGCGGACGCGCGCGATCAGTTCGTCGAGATCGAAGGGCTTGAGCAGGTAGTCGTCGGCGCCGGCCTCGAGTCCGGCGATGCGATCCGCGACGGTGTCTCGCGCCGAGGCGATCAGCACCGGCATCGAGTTGCGCGCCGCGCGCAAAGTGGTCAGCACCGCCATGCCATCCTTCTTGGGCAAGCCCAGATCAAGCACCGCCAGATCGTAAACGCCGGTGGCGAGCGACAGTTCGGCCTCTCGTCCGTCGGCCACCCAATCCACCACATAGCCGGCTCGCAGCAGCCCCTGCTGGACCGCGCGCCCGACCATTTCATCGTCCTCGATCAGCAATATGCGCATCGAATTTGCCTGCAAGGGTTAACTCGAAGGAGGGAAGAAGTGCCGCCTGAAGGCCACCATACTGCGGTCGTAGAGGCCCTGCAACTTCCGAGCGACAGGGTGCCAGCGACTGCGCAGCGTCCAGGCGGCCAAGGCACTGATGGCCGCAACCGGAAATGCCGCGAAGATATCGAACGGGAAATTGATTCCGACGTAGACGCAGCAGAAGCCGAGGACCAGTCCTGCGGCCAGCAACGGGAAGGACCACACGGCGAGATCGCGCGTTCCGAGCGCACGCAACGCAAGCGCCCAAAGAATGGTGACCTGACCGTCGGGCATGCCCGCGCGTCGGCTGGCTGCGAAGTACTGGGTCCCGACACCGAGAGTTGCGGGTCGTGGAGTGGGCCAGATGAAGCGAACGAGTTCTGCCATCGGCACCGCAATCAGCGCGGCGAGCGCAACCTGAAGCAAGACGAGGCGCGACGCTTCGCTGCCACGAACCCAGAGCACGAGATAGCCGATCAGCACGGCGCAGAGCATCCATTTGGTCAACAACAACGCCACCAGCAGCCGCAGCGAACCGGCTGCGGATGTGGTGTTGATGAGTTCGAAGAGGTGATGGTTGTCCATGGAAGGGAGCACCCAACGCTCCTGACGCTGGCAGGCCGCATCTTCCGCACGGCTTGCTTAATGCACGCTTAAGTGGTCGGCAAAGTGCCCAATGGATCAGAAGCTGCGCTTCGCCTCGACGATGAACTGCACTCGCTTGATGGAGGAATCGCCGTCCAGGGGGAACGCGGCATCCACATGCACGATGGTGCCCAAGGCAGAGCGGCTGTTGCCGATGCGCAGGCCCAGTCCGGCATCGCGCAGCAGCCCGCGCGAGCTGTCGCCCGGCGCATTGCCGTCCCATGTGCGCCCCATGTCGTAGAAGACCGCGCCCCCGATTCGGAACAGGCGGAAGGGATACCAATCCGAGAAGGTGCGTTGCTCTACCGTGAGCAGCCAGCGCCCGTTGCCCGATTGGTAGCGCAGCGGGTAGCCCCGCAAACCGTTGTCGCCGCCGAGCAGGATCTGCTGGTCGCCGTCGAGACGGACGCCACGGTCGATCACTGCCGACGCAAAGAAGGTGTTCCTGGAGGAGGCGCGAAAATAGTAGCGGGTCGAGAGACTCCCGCGTGTTCCGGACAGGCCGTCGCGCTCGATGCGGCCATCGGCGTTTGCGGTAACCAAAACGGTCTGTGCCGGCGTCGGTTGCCAGCCCTTGCTCGCTGCCAAGATGAAGATCCCGGCATTTCGGTCCGAGCCAACGCTGGATGACGCAATGCCCAGCCGCGTCGACACATTCCAGCCCAATGCCACGTCCTCGGTCTTGCCGATCTGGTCCTGGTTTTGGGTGGCCAGGTACTGGTCCTCCAGCCAGGCGAAGCCGACCCAGGGGTAGACCAGTCGCCGACCGCGCGGCTGCACGGACGTCGTGGTGGAAAGCGTGGGGTCGTAGCGCAGTTCATCGGAAGTGATGCCGACCGTCCAGCGCGTCGCCGCGCCGTTGCTCAACCCCGTGGACCATCCCTTGTAGACGGTGGCCCCGCGATCCCGCACCGCGTACTGGTCGATGACCTCGCCCTGCTGATAGAACGAGTCGACGCGATTCTCATTGCGGTACGAACCACCCACGGCATCGCGGCCATTCAGCCCGACGAACGGCCGCTCCAGCGAGAACTTCTGTGCACGCCCGTCGCTGTTGTCGTCGTACTCAGCCGACATCGTCCACCAGCTGCCCGCCACCTGTCGATCGCGGTAGGAAAAGGCCTTGCTGTTGCGGTCGATACCCGATCGGTAGTCGATGCCAATTTCCTTGCCCCAGCCAAACAGGTTTGTTTCCTGGATGCCGATGCTGCTGGTGTTGCGCCCTCCTTTGCGGCCGAACGAAACCCCCGGCTTCAGCGTCCACAGATCCTGGGTCCCGACCTTCAGGTCGACGACACCGTCGTGCCAGGCAGTTGGCTCGATGACCACCGCATGCAGATATCCGGCCGCGCGCAAGATGCGCTCCGACTCGCGCAACAGCCGGGCATTGAAAGGATCACCCGGCTTGAAAAGAAGCTGCTGCAGGATCGTCTTGGGGCGCGTCTGCACGTGCAGCCAATTGGCGAAGCGAAACAGTGGGTTGTCTTCCTCGGGAAGGCGCGTGTCGAAGATGTCGATGTTCTCGACGTAGATCTCGCCAATCGTCGCACCGGCAGTTTCGAGGGCGTCGTCGCTTGGGATGCACCCATCGTTGGAAGCCCCGACATCACAACGAATCGCCGCTGGACTCTGGACCTCCTGCGCGTACCCGCATTGGGGTGCGACGAGCAGTGATGACAACATGACCGCTGGGAGGACGGGGGGCAGCATCGTTGCTGCGTTTCGGCCTGTGCCGATGACTCGACGATTCGACATCGACACAGTGTTCGGTTCGGCGAGTTAACCAAAACTTAAGGCCCCTCGCTGGTCGGCCGAACACGCGCAGAAAGTCACATTCAGGCGGTAGCACTTGAGTCATGAAAACGCCCGGGACTCCGGCGCTGCGAGCCGTCCCGCGTTCAAAAGAGAACCCAAATCGGTGATCTCGTGTCGGATGCGAGAAAAATCCTCAGCCGGAAATCACTTCATTTTCAGCAGCGGCGGCACCCCTCTCCGAACCTAAATTTCCCTCACGGCGCAACCAGCGTCGCAACGGTTCGAGGAGGCACTGCTCATGTTCTCTTGCTGCCACGCATATCGCGTTGACGCTGACATCACGACGCTCGGCCTTGAGCCATTGCGTCCCGAGACCATGCAGCGCCCGGTGTGCGCCCAAGACCTCAGCGGGAGCTGACCATGGACACCGCCGCCCTCCTCGGACTCGTGGCGATCTGCGCGCCGCTCATCGCACCGACCACCGCCTACGCGCTGATGCGCGTCGAGAGCAGCTTCAACCCCTACGCGATCGGAGTCGTCAACACATCGCTGCAGCGCCAGCCACGCAACTACGCTGAAGCGCTCGCGACCGCTCGCCGCCTTCAGTACCTCGGCTACGACTACAGCGTCGGACTCGCGCAGATCAACCAGCGCAACTTCGCGCGCCTGGGCCTCACGCCCGAAACCGCCTTCGACCCTTGCCGCAACCTGCAGGCGATGCAGCGCGTGCTGGTCGAGTGCATGGGCCGCAGCCGGCAGTCCGGCGCGCCACAGCGCGGGCTGCGCGACGCCCTCTCCTGCTACTACAGCGGCGACTTCCACACCGGCTACCGCGACGGCTACGTCCGCCGCGTCGCTGCGGCCGTCCCGCCGCCGACTTCCGCCGCGACGCAGGCCACGTCGCCCCCTTGACCTCCTAAACCCTGAAGGACTTTCCCCATGAACCATCCGCTTACATGGCGGGTTAGCCGCTGCATTGCCTTCTCGTTCCTCCTGGCGCATGCCCTGACGCACGCCCAGGGTTTCGAGAAGGTCAACACCACCGTCACGAACGTCAACGCGATCCTGGTCACGGTTTCGGTCGCAGTGGTGACTATCGCGATCATCTGGGCCGGCTTCAAGATGATCTTCCAGGGTGCGCGCCTGTCCGAGGTCGCCAACATCCTGATCGGCGGCTCACTCATCGGCGGCGCAGCCGCGATGGCGACCTTCATCGTCAACTGAGGTCCGGACGCCATGCAAGCCGAGGTCATCTACAAGGGCGCGACGCGCCCGGCCATGAAACTGGGCGTGCCCCTGGTTCCGCTGGTCAGCATGGTCGGCAGCGGTCTGCTGCTGATCCTCTGGGGCGGCACCCTGCTCAGCTGGTGGCTGGCGCTTGGCGTCGTGCTCGCCTACGGGCCGATCCTCGTCTGGATGCGTTGGGTCACCCACCAGGACGACCAGCGCTTCCGACAGATGTTCATCGCGGCGAAGCTGCGCCTGCACGACCGCAATCGCCGGCTGTGGCTCAGCCGCAGCTACTGCCCAAACGTTCTGCGAGGAGCGCGCGATGCTTGGCATGTCTAGACCCCATCGGGCCCGCCAGCCGGGTCGCACCGAGGTGCATCCCCGGCACTGGGCGCGCGTCGTCAACGAGAACCCGCTCGCGCGCTTCATCCCGTTCTCGTCGCTCGTCAGCCCGCACGACGTCATCACGCGCGGCGGCGATTTCCTGCGGGTGTGGCGACTCGCGGGTGTGCCCTTCGAGTGCGCCGACGAGCACGTGATCGCCGAACGCCACGAAGCGCTGTGCAGCCTGCTGCGCAACCTCGCCGGCGGCCAGTGGGCTGTCTGGACGCACCGACTGCACCGCGAGGTCGCCGATGCACTCGACGATCCGAAGGAGGACGGTTTCGCGCGCGACCTGTCGCTGGCCTACCAGAGCAAGCTCGGCCAGCGCCGCATGATGAGCAACGAGCTCTACCTGACGCTCGTCTTCCGCCCACACGCCGGCAAGCTCGGCCGCGCCCTGCAGTCCACCGAGCGCACCCGCGAGGGCATCGCAGCGGCGCATCAGGACGCCCTGCGCGTGATGGAAGAGCGCACGGCACTCGTTGGCCGCGTGCTGCGCGGCTTCGGGCCCGAGCTGCTCGGCACTCGCACCCAGCGAGGACGAACCTATTCCGAAGTCGCGGAGTTCCTGGGCTACCTGGTCAACGGCCGTTGGCGGGCCGTGCCGGCACAGGCGGGCGCCCTCTTCCGCACCCTGCCTGACACACGGCTCTCCTTCGGGGGCGACAAGCTCGAACTGCGCCACAACGGCGAGTCGTGCTACGCGGCGCTGGCCGACCTCAAGGAGTACGCAGACGCCGTCGAGCCCGGCAACCTCAATGCGCTGCTCTACGAGGGCAGCGAGTTCATCGAGACGCAGAGCTTCTCGATTCTGCCGCGGCGCGACGCCATGCGGGCACTCGAGCTGCAACGAGCGCAGCTGATCGCGAGCGACGATGTCGTCGCGACACAGATCGCCGACATGGACGTTGCCCTCAACGAACTCGGCGACGGCCAGTTCTGCATGGGCGAGTACCACTACAGCCTGGTCGTGTTCGGCAACAGCGTGGCCGACGCCGGTCGACGCGTGGCACAGGCCATCGGCGCGGTCGGCGAAGCCTCCAGCCTGCAGTTGGCGCCGATCGACCTGGTGGCCGATGCCGCCTGGTTCGCCCAATGGCCCGGCAACTGGCAATGGCGCCCGCGCGACGCCAAGCTGTCATCACGCGCCTTCGCAGCCCTCGCCAGCGGCCACAACTTCGCCCGCGGCAAGCGCGACGGCAACCCGTGGGGCCAGGCGCTCGCGTTGCTGCGCACGCCTTCCGGCCAGCCCTTCTACCTGAACCTGCACAGCAGCCCGCCCGACGAAGACTCCGCCGACAAGAAGATGCCTGGCAACACGCTGATCATCGGATCGACCGGGGTCGGCAAGACGACGCTGGAGATGTTCCTACTGACGCTGACACGCAAGTGGGATCCCGCTCCAAGGCTCGTGCTCTTCGACCTGGACCGTGGCTGCGAGATTGCGATCCGCGCGCTCGGTGGGCGATATTTCACGCTGGAGGCCGGCCAGCCCACCGGTTGCAACCCGCTGCAGCGCGACCCCACACCCGCGCGCATGCAGTTCTGGGAGCAATTGATCCGCACCTGCGTCGCCACCCCTGCCCTGCCGCTGCTACCCTCGGACGAGCGCGCGATCGCCGACGCGGTCAAAGCGGTGGCCCTGATGCCCGCGTCGCTGCGGCGCTTCTCCACCATCCGGCAGAACCTGCCCAAGAACGGCGAGAACAGCCTCTACGAGCGCCTGGGCCGCTGGTGCCAGGGGGGCGCACTGGGCTGGGTGTTCGATCAGGCCGACGACCGGCTCATGGACCTGCACGCCGCGCCCGTCATCGGCTTCGACACCACCGACTTCCTGGACCTGCCCGAGGTCCGCACGCCGGTGATGATGTACCTGCTGCAGGTGATGGAGGAGCTCGTCAACGGCGAGCGCCTCATCTACATCATCTCGGAGTTCTGGAAGGCGCTCGACCACGAGATCTTCAGCGACTTCGCCAAGCAGAAGCAGAAGACGATCCGCAAGCAGAACGGCCTGGGCATCTTCGACACCCAGAGCCCGTCCGACGTGATCAACAGCCCGATCGGCCGCACGATGATCGAGCAGAGCGTCACCAAGATTTTCCTCGCCAATTCCGAGGCTGTGCACGACGAGTACGTCAGCGGCTTCGGTCTCAGCGAATCCGAGTTCGAGATCGTGCGCACGCTCGGCGCCCAGGGCGGCCGACGCTTCCTCGTCAAGCAGGGCCACTCGAGCGCGATCTGCGAGCTGGACCTCAGCGGTCTTGAGGACTTCGTCACCGTGTTGTCCGCGACCACGGACAACGTGGCCCTGCTCGACGAAATCCGCGCACGGCATGGTGAAGATCCGGTTCAGTGGCTTCCGCTGCTCCTCCAGGCCGTCCGCGATCGCAAGTCCCGAAACTCCAGGAGCAGCTCATGAAATCACACACCTTCATCGCTAGCGCGGCGCTGGCTCTGTCGTCCGCTGTCTCGCACGCGCAGTTCGTCAAGGGCAACGAAGCCGTCGAGCCACTGCCCAGTGGCGGCCACAAGGTGCAGATCCCACCGATGCCACCCGCCGCCGGCACCTCGAAGCCCTGCCGGGCTGACCGGAACTGCTACGCCGGCTCGTGGCGCATGGTGGAGACGGAGGCAGGCCTGATGGAGTGCACCGAACCGTATGCGCGCCCCGGCACATGCCGAGCCTCGTCGTACGGCAGCACCAGGCGCTCGCGACTCTGGGTGGTCAAGTCCAAGGGCGTGTGGCTGCAGTGCCAGTACCCCGACCTGGCCAGCAAATGCGCGCCCATGTTCGCGCGGCCACCGGCCAACCTGCCGTACGACGCAGTGCAATAGGAGGATCGCGTGTTCACATGGGTTGGAACCAAGTTCGACGCCATCCTTGGCAGCTACGTGCTGGAGGTGGTGACGAAGCTCGCCGCGGCGATCGCGCCACTCGCATTGACGTCGATGACGTTGTGGGTCCTGCTTTATGGCTGGGCCGTGCTCCGCAACGAAGTGTCCGAGTCGGTGCCTGCCTTCCTCTGGAAGACCTTC
>Ga0307516_10000648_pt1 | contig 47083 bp, 35 predicted proteins | sample 19_EM_MG_FD_203310 | JGI IMG/M metagenome (GOLD analysis project Ga0307516, IMG submission 203310) | Populus trichocarpa ectomycorrhiza microbial communities from riparian zone in the Pacific Northwest, United States - 19_EM | ecosystem: Host-associated > Plants > Roots > Unclassified | place... | reverse complement strand
CCTGATGGGCCTGGCCCTGTTCATCCTGGTCATCGCCGCCGTCAATTTTATCAATTTATCCACGGCCCAATCCATCCGCCGGGCAAAAGAAGTGGGCATCCGCAAAGTCATGGGCAGTAAAAGGCGCGACCTGGTCCTCCAATTCCTCCTGGAGACCCTGCTCCTCACCGTTGCCGCGGTGACCCTTTCCGTATTATTGGTGAAGCCTGTGCTGGCCGCCTTCAGCGGGTTCATTCCTGATGGGGTCGCCTTCCATCTTTTTAATCTTCCTACCCTCCTTTTCCTGCTCCTGGTGACACTGGTCACCACCCTACTGGCCGGATTCTATCCTGCCCGCATCCTATCGTCCTATTTGCCAGTGCTTAGCCTGAAAGGAGAAGCTGCCCAGGCCAGCGGCAGGAGCTGGAATCTACGAAAAGGTTTGATCGTCTTCCAGTTCACCATCTCTTTGCTTTTCATCATCGGCGCCATCGTCATCGGCGACCAGATCCGGTATATGCGCAGCGCGGACAAAGGGTTTAAAAGTGATGCTATTCTTACGGTCAATAAATGGAGGGATAAGGGTAAATTAAGGACATTGGCGGAGAATGTCAGCCACATAGCCGGGGTCGATAAGGCAATAGTACAAGGGAATGCCCCGATGGGATTTGCGCATGGCGGCGATCGTTTGAAATATAAAGGGGATAAGGAGATTGAGATGGATATGTCGATTGAGGCGGGCGATGATGCATTCATCCCGTTCTACCAGATGAAATTGGTAGCCGGCAGGAACCTGCTGCACAGCGATACCTTGCAGGAATTGGTGATCAATGTGACGGCTACGAAGGCAATGGGCTTCTCCAGCCCGGAACAGGCAATCGGCAAATTCTTATATCAGCAGGATAAGCCCTTCCCCATCGTAGGCGTGGTGGCCGATTTTCATGAGAACTCCTTTCACCAGGCGATCCAGCCGATGGCGATAGAGAATGATCCGGCCCGGAAAAAGAGTATGGCGGTCAAGCTGGCCATTGCCGGCAAACAGGCCGGCGATGCCAAAACTACCCTCTCACAGATCGAGCAGCAATGGAAAAAGATCTATCCGGAAGAGCCCTTCAATTACAGCTTCCTCAACGAGTCGATCACCTGGTTGTACGATCAGGAGACCAAGACAGCCTGGCTGATGAATACCGCGATGATCATTACTATCTTTATATCCTGTATGGGCCTTTTCGGACTGGCCCTGTTCAGCGCGGAAAGAAGGACTAAAGAGATCGGCATCCGGAAAGTGTTGGGCGCTTCGGTCGCCAGTATTGCCGCCTTACTGAGCAAGGACTTTGTGCGACTGATCATAATTGCCATCCTCATTGCCTCTCCGATCGCCTGGTATTGTATGGACCAGTGGTTGCAGGATTTTGCCTACCGAATCCATATCGGCGCAGGGGTCTTTGTCCTGGCAGGATTTGGCGCCATCCTTTTGGCACTCCTGACAGTCAGTTTCCAGGCCATCCGCGCCGCGATCGCCAACCCCATAAAAACCTTAAGGACGGAATAAGTTAACCGTCATGCTATAATAAACCGGGCTACATGAACAAGTTGATCTATCCACTATGAAAAAATTGCTTCTTTGCATACTATCCCTCTTCTTTGTAAAAGCCATCGCCCTCGGTCAGCGGCCCGGCCTCCTCACGCTCGACCAGTTGAACGCCCGCCTGAAAAAGGGGAAGGATACGGTCTTTGTGATCAACTTTTGGGCCACCTGGTGCGGACCCTGCGTGAAGGAACTCCCTGATTTTGAACGCTTGAATAAGGAATATGGGGACGGCAGGGTCAAAGTGCTCCTGATCAGCGTCGACTTTATTTCAACTTTCAGGACAGCTGTGGTCCCCTTTGTTAAGAAGAATAAGCTGAAGAGCGAAGTGTTCCTTTTGAACGAGAAGGATCAGCAAAGCTATATCGATAAAATAGATCCTTCCTGGTCGGGATCCTTGCCCGCCACCCTTTTTATTAAAGGAGAAAATCGTAAATTTAAGGAAGGGGAATTTACCTATCCTTCCCTCCTGAAAGAAGTTCAAACCATAAAAACAAAATCATGAAAAAGTTAATGCTGATCCTATTCGCTTTTGCAGGTGGTTTTGCCAATGCACAGATCAATACACTGGCTCCCGGTGCAGCAGCGCCCGAATTCAAATTAAAGAATGTCGATAATAAGGAAGTTTCTTTCAACAGCTTCCCTCAGGCTAAAGGGTTCATCGTCGTGTTCACCTGCAATACCTGCCCGGTGGCCAAAGCCTACGAGCAAAGGGTTATCGACCTCAATGAAAAATTCGCGCCTCTCGGCTACCCGGTAATCGCCATCAATCCCAATGACCCTGATCTTTCTGAAGGGGATAGTTTCGAAAAGATGAAAGAGCGGGCCCATTCAAAAAAATATGCCTTCCCTTACCTGTATGACGAAGGCCAGTGGGCAACGAATAAATATGGCGCCAGAAGCACGCCCCATATCTTCGTTGTCGGCAAGACAACATCCGGCTATGTTATTCAATATACCGGCGCCATCGACAATGACCCGGAAATGGAAAATCCGCAGAAAACAAAATATGTCGAAGCTGCTATCACAGCCTTACAGAATAACGCCCGGCCTGCCGTCACCAGTACGAAGGCGATCGGCTGCGGCGTCAGAAGGAAAAGTAGTTAACAGCAGGGTTGGTGCAAAAAATGATACAGAACGACCTTGAATACAAAATAGCTAAGCCCGCTCTCTTCCTTTCAGACTTTGTGGAAAGTTTCTGGATGGTTGCCAATCTTTCGGAAGGCGATAAACCCATTGTTATTTTGCCGGACGGGAGATTTGATATTATTTTTTCCTTTAGTCCCCAGGAGCCTTATCACGCTACGCTTACCGGCCTGGGTACCCAACCCGAGCAAAATTTCCTTCCTGCAAAGATTGTCATGTTTGCCGTCAGCTTCAAACTGCTGGCCATTGAATACCTCCTGGACTTTCCAATAGCAGATCTGTTGGATAGCGCCACCCGGCTACCGGATGACTTCTGGGGAATAACAGCCAGGGATCTGGATGACTTTGACAGTTTCTGCAAGAAGATCTCCGCAAAAATGAAGGGGCTTATTAAAAGTAAGTTCGATAGCCGGAAACAAAAACTATTTGAATTGATCTATTCTTCCCAAGGCTCTTTGTCCGTAAAAGAATTATCCGAACAAGTCTATTGGAGCAGCCGGCAGATCAACCGCTATTTCAACCAGCAGTTTGGCATCTCCTTAAAAGCCTATTGCAACATCTTACGTTTCAGGGCTTCCTTGCAGCAGATCAAAGAAGGCAAACTTTTCCCCGAACAGAACTTTACGGATCAGGCCCATTTCATAAAGGAAATAAAAAAATATTCCGGCGTCATACCCAAGGAATTACGCAAGAACAAAAACGACCGATTTATACTATTTTCAACCTTGCCAAAGAAATAGTTTTGTCCTGTACAAACTAAATCTTCAAACATGTTGCTTGAAAATAAAAAAGTCGCCATTGTAGGCGGTGGTCCGGGCGGTTTGACGCTGGCAAGACTCTTACAGGTTAAAGGTGCAGACGTAAAAGTATATGAAAGGGACCTGAATAAAGACGTACGACAGCAGGGCGCCACGCTCGACCTGCATGACGAATCCGGCTTGAAGGCCCTGCCCGCGGCAGGGCTGATGGACGCTTTCAGGGAGAATTTCAGGCCCGGGGCGGATAAAATGCGGATCGTGGATGAGCATGCAACCATCTTTTTGGATGATCATAGTACCAAGCCGGAAGAAGACTTTGGCAATGAACATTTCCGGCCGGAGATCGACCGGGGCCCGCTAAGGAACATTTTACTGGAATCTTTACAACCAAACACCGTCATTTGGGACAGCCAGTTCCAGACTATGTCGTCGGTTGGAGAGGACTGGCAACTGGAATTCAAAAATGGTACTTCGGCGATGGCAGACATTGTCATAGGGGCGGATGGCGCAAACTCCAGGATCCGTCCTTTTATTACTCCCATCCAATCCTTTTATACAGGGGTCTCTGCAGTGGAAGCGAATGTATACGATTCGGCAACCACCGTACCCCGTACGCACGAATTACTAAAGGGCGGAAAAATATTTGCCTTCGGGGGCGGGAAATTATTGGTCGTAAGTGCGAAGGGAGACGGCAGCCTGACCTTTTACAGCAGCCTCCGCAAAGAGGAAGATTGGGCGAAGAATAGCGGGATCGATTTTTCAGATAAGGTACAGGTGCTGGCCTGGTTCCAACAGGATTTCGCCGAATGGGATCCTCTGTGGTACGAACTATTTGAGAATGCTGGTTCCTCGTTTGTCCAAAGGCCGGTATATTCCATGCCCCTGGATCAGACCTGGGATACTTTGCCAAACCTCACCCTGCTGGGAGATGCGGCACACCTGATGCCACCTTTTGCCGGAGAAGGCGTAAATATGGCCATGCTTGATGCCTTGGAATTAAGCGAATGCCTTACCAGCGATGCGTTTCTAGATATCCGATCGGCCATTGCCGCTTATGAAGAACAGATGCGCGCAAGGGCCCGGGAAGCGACACAGGAGTCATTGGAAAACACCACATGGATGCATGCTGAAAATGCAATGACCCGGATGTTGAAGATGTTTGCGTAGGTATCCTACAACCACCCCTTGATCTCCCTAATCATCTCCTCAAATCTCGGATCCTTCCGCACCTCCCGGTTCCAGGCCAGCTCCCTTTCCACGAGGTCGATCTCGCGTACGATCGTCGAACCCTCCCGGCCTTCCTGTTTACCCAGGATGAACACCGTATCCGAAATGGCCACGGCCGTAGCGATATCATGCGAGACGATGATCAGGGTCTTCAGCTCATCGGATAACGATACCTGTAACAACAGGTTCACCACCTTATCCAGCACACAGACGTCCAGACCGGAAAAAGGCTCGTCCAGCAGTAAGAAATCCGATCCCTTCAGCAATTGCTGGATGATACTCACCCGTTGCTGCTGGCCACCCGATAACTGGGAAGGATAGCGGTGCAGCACGTCTCCCAGGTCGAACTGCGCGGCATAATGCCCGATCATTTCCTTTTCCGACCCGGCCAGGGCTTTGTTCTGCCGGGCGGCCAGCAGGAGAGAATGCTGCACGGTCCTCCACCCGAACTGGTAATAGTTCTGAAAGATGACGCCCATGTCCCCGGGACGTACCACACGGTAGGGTTGCACGATGTCCCGGCCCGGATGGGCCGCATCCGTCTCCTTGTGTAAATTATTCGACCATTGGCAGATCTTGATGGCGCCAGAACTGGGAGCTTGCAGGCCGGATAAGAGCCGGAACAACTGTGTCTTTCCGATCCCGCTGCGCCCGATCAGGGATACGACCTGGCCCTGTTGCAGACCGGGGCGCACAATATCCTTGATCCTGAAATTAATAGTATGCAGGATACATTTGTCATCATAATAAAGATGGACATTCTCTGCTACCAGCAGATCCTTCGTTTTTGTATAAGGGGTCATAATAATAGTTTTTAAAGTTTAGTATAAGGGAACAGCCAATGCCGCAGCCGTCCCAATAAATAGTCGAAACAAAGCCCGATGGCGAAGATCACCACCTGCAGTGCCAATACATTCGTCAGGTCATTGTACTTATTGTACTTGATCAGCAAGGCGCCGATGCCCCCTTCGCTCATATTCAACCCTTCCACCATGGTGATCATCATCCAGGAGATGGCGAAATTCTGGCGCACGATCTCGAACACCTGGTCTGCCTTGCCGACGATGATCACTTCATAAAGGCTTTGCCAGCGGCTATAACCCAGGGTCTGGCAGAGCTCGAACTCCTGCCGGTGGATGCCGAGGATCACGGCGAGAAAAGAGGTTGTGAAAAAAGGCACGATGCCGAACACCAGCAGCGATAATTTCAACTGGCTGCCATCCTTGGTGAGCAAGGTAAAGATGAAGATCAGTCCCGTCAGGGTCAGGTACCGGCATTTCACGATGAACTGCGCCAGGCTGTGGAAAAAAGGTACAACGGACAGATAGGCGAATACCAGTGTGATCAGTACGGAATAGAAGAGGGCCTGTAAGGTCAGTAACAAGCTCACCAGTATATTGTCCAGCAGCAGGCGGGAGGTCAGCAACTTGCCCAGTGCACCCGCTATCTTCGAAGGTGGCGGGATCAGCCCGCCGCCGCTGAACTGCCATACGAGCAGGGCGAAAACTGCCTGCAAGGCGACCATCATCATAAAATTCCGCCGGCTTATCTTTTCAAATGGTTTGAACATATAAAAAGGTTTAAAAAGGGTAGGAGAGCAGATCTCCTACCCGGTTGAATAATTACTCGCCCAATACGATCTCCACGCGCCGGTTGCGGCTACGGCCGACGGCCGTACTATTGTCAGCTATCGGTCTGGCAGCGCCGAAACCCTTTGCCTCGATCCGGCCTTCTTTCAACCCTTTGGCATGGAGCCAGTCTTTTACGGCTGCCGATCTTTTTTCGGAGAGCGGGATGTTCACGGCATCGACGCCGTTATTATCCGTATGTCCGTATACCCCGATCTTCAGGCCCTCGGCAACCACGGCCGATTCGAAGATCTCGTTCAGCAAAGCATAAGAGGAGGGACGGATAACGGCCGACCCCGTCTCGAACTCGATGCTGTAAGATTTGGAAGAGACGGCTTCGGTCATCTTGTCGGCATATTTCGTCTCGATCGCTTTCCCCCCGAGTAATTCAGGGTGGTTCGAGAGTACGGTCAGCAGGAATGATTTATCCACTGCCTTTTCATAGGGAATAAAACTGGGCATAATGGAAGGGTACATCTTCACCATCAGGTTACCGAAAGTGTTGTACACGGCTTTATACCGGTCGACCTTATCACTGCCAAGTCCATAGGTATTGGCCATATCCGCGAGGTTGAACACCGCAGAGCCACCGAGACTTACTTTCAGGCCGCGGATATCTTTTTCCTCAACGCCATTATAATACTTCAGCCAGTATTCCGCATTCTGTTCCTGGTAGACCTTCGCGGTCACCTGCGCAGCGAAATGCTTCGCTTCGCTGAAAGAACGTACCTGGTCGCCGGCCTGCGCAAGGGCGATGATCATGTTCTCGATATCGGTACGATGGTCGTAAGCCCATTTCTTAATGACGATCGTCTGGTTGGGCATTTGCGAAGCGTATTGCCGGGTGTTGGCAATGGTCACCAGCCCGCCTTTCTTGGTGGCGACATTCACGTCACCGGGCGTCCAGGTAGCTACCGCATCCACTCCGACCGTCGTGTCGCCGCCCGTGGTCTTTCCATTGAGGAGGACCTTTCTCTTCTCCGTATACCCGGTGATATATTTATTCGGTGCATCGAGGAAATCGCTGGCCGCGATCAGGTTGATGGCGGAAGGATCATAGGTGGTCTCATCGGGGTTCACTTTGATCCCATTGTCACCGGCCCATTTTAAAAGGATATTGACGTCCCCGTCGCGCAATACACCGGCTACGCATTTGCCGATGGCGGCATGAGGGTCCTGCTTCCAGGACAGAGGCCCCATTACCTGGTCCTCTCCATAGGATTTACCGTGAGCGATCGGTAAGATGATGGGCTGGTATTCGGAGCCCAGGGGTTCCAGTTCCTTTGACAGCGAGGTCATGAAGGCCGGCATCCCATCACCCATAAAAGTGATCAACACCCCGGACGTATTGGGATTGGTCTTATATTCCCCGGCAAATTTTACCAGGTCGGCCATCTGCTTGTTACAGTCGTCCTGGCGTAAATAGGTCACGTCCAGGTGTGCCTGATCGAAGAGCGAACCCTTGGTCGTACGTACGCCACCGTTAGCATACATACCGGAGAACTGGCTGTTCCATGCCATTCGTTCCCAGGTGATCTGGGTACCTCCGTTGACGGCATTGGCATCGGATGGCAGGGGCAACAGGATGGCATTGCCTCCCAGGGAAGCTTCGGGCGCATCGGGCAGTACTACTTTACCGATCTCGACGGCCGCCTCTGCCATTTTAGGACGACCCTGGTACCATTTTACGCTGAAGATGCCTGCCGTTACAACGGCAGCTATGATAAGGATTTTTCCGGCAGGCTTTAATTTGAGTGACATATATGTTTGTTTTATTGGTTTAAAAAAATACTTTCATTACAATCTCAAAATCTCGCAATCCCCAAATCTTAAATTCTTCTAATCCAGCAATCCCTTATATCGATCGGGCACACGCACGCCCTTCAGTCTTCCCTTGTCCTCCTTATCTTTCAGGGCCTCCCCTGTGTAATGAAAGTCGGAGCCGAGGTCGAACTTATTGATCAGCTCGATCGCCTGGGCTGACTTTGCTTTATCTTCCAGCAGCTTGTCATCCATAAAGCGGGAGGTGACGTCGATGGCGGATTTGATATGACCGATCTTTTCGCCGATCCTTACCTTTAGCAGGGCCAGGGCCCTTTCAGCATCCTTATTCAGTTCGTCATCCCCCTTGAAGGCCTTCATGGCGCTGGATACGGCCGAGAGACCGGTGGTGACGGAATAATAGAGGTCTTTCTTGGCTTCGAGGTCCAGCTTCGCATCTTCGAGCATGATCCCGCTCTCCTCATAGGCTGCGTCCGCGAAGCTGATCAGCTTGTTCAGGTCGCCCACGATCGGCGTCACGTTGTCGATATATTCCCGGCAACGGACCACATTGTTGGCATAGAGGTCGATCTGCCTGCTCTGCCCGCCTTCCGATTGCAGGATCTTTACCTTTTGGATGTTCAACTGCAATTCCTTTTCCTTCTCTCCCAGCTTGTCCATCAATTCGCTCTGCTTGCCTTTCAGGCGGCCTGATTGATGGAGCAGGGTATTCCTGTCCTTGTATCCCTGGTCAATCTTCACCTGGAGGATATTGAAGGGGTTCAGTTCGATGGCCAGGCCAATGGAATAGTTGGCGATAAAGGCCGAGAAATATTTCAGCGCCCGCCAGAATGTCCTGCTGGTAACGGTCATTAACAGGAAGCCTGCCACTACGCCGCCGATGATCAGGTTTACCAGGTTCCAGGTAACGGTCACCAGCCAGGGCAGTACATAGGTGAGAAAGCCATAGGCGGCACCGCCCAGGATGGACAGGACAATGATGGCGGTGGCGATATTCTTAGGTTCGCTCCACCAGCCGGGGGTCTTTGTTTTTTGAATGAGATTGTTCATGGTCGTAGAGTGTTTAATGGTTAGTGTATATAATGGTTGATCTTCTCTATGTCTTCGAGGATGATGCTTTTCCGGCTGCCGCTCTCTGCTGTATAGCCACCGGTGCTGGCCTCTATTTTTTCCTCGTTCTCTTTGATGGCCGAATCCAGGATCGTGATCTCGCCCCGGAGAGTTTCGATCTCTTTTGTGAGGGACTGGATCCGTCTCGTCTTCTCTTCCATTTCGGAGCGTTTACCCTGTACTTTCTCCTGCAGGGCGGCATCCACGGTCTGGCGGAAATGCGCTGCATCCGTCTCCAGGATCCGGAGATATTCGTTGGCCGTGGACAATAATTTCTGCCTGTCCAGGCCCTGTACCTGCAGCCCTGCATAGGCGGCAACATACCTGGCTTGTTCATCAGGGATCGCCTGCATGGCTTCGATCATTTTGGAGAACTCGTAATAGTCCGGTCCCGGAATATTCGCTTCCCTGAACAGCTCATCGAAATACTCTTTGAATTTGCCCCCTGCGGCGGCACCCGGAGGAAAATTTTCATCCGGCGGTCTAACCGCCGTCTTTGTCTTGTCATCGCTCAGCTCTACAAAAGCCGAGAGAATTTTTTTACCTAGCGTAGCCATAGTAGTTGAGTTTTATAGTTAAGAATACCATTGCTGTTAGCGGGATACGGATCGGAATGTTCGCATAGGAGCAGGATCAACAGGACACGAAGGGGCCTTACGGGCATAGATTGCCCATGCATAACCGATAGATGTTATACCGCCCGCAGGGCTGCCATCGATGCTATTGGATCAAGAGAGAGCCCAGGACAAGATTCTCCTGTACGAGTACGGGAATGGAGATCTTTGGCTGAAAAGCCTTCCTGTGGCAGGATACGAGTTGCCGGTAGACCAGGCAAAGGAGCAGGATGAGCCATACGGCTAACACCCACAAAATCTTTTTCATGTTGTTGACGATTAAAAAATAAGGGTCAAAAAGGGAGGGACATCGGACGCTGGAAAGCGTTGGATGCCTGGTGCGGTTGAATTTTTTTCCGGGGAACTTTTAGAGATGGGAGATTTCCGGCGGTCTTACCCTTTCAAGAAGTGGGAGGGGTAAGGAAAAGATAAACTCCATATTTGTGTTCATGTTAGTGGGAGACAGGCTCCTTTTGGTTTGATGGAGTAAAGATATAGCAGGTTGCTCTTGCCTGTTAGTACATCCGGCATGGACGGTATTTTTCATTTAATAGCCGGTAAAGTACGTGTGATAAGCGGCAAAATTTTGGTCTGAACGCGACCATAGCTGGTTGATCGGCGAAATTGTTCGAAGAGCGGATGCGGGGAATTAAGAGCGGTAATCGGGCGGGCGCTCCCGCCTGTAGATTGTTTCACTGTTGCAATTTTCGGTAGCTTTAAAGAAACTTAACAGCCATGCTCTCCTATCTCACCACTCACTATTCACTACTCACCCGCTTCCTCCTCTTCGTTCTCTTATCCCCGCTGGTAAGCCCCGCCCAGGATACCGGCCGGGTGATCCATCTCTGGCCCAATGGTGCGCCGGGATCGGAGAGCAGGCGCAATGAGCCCGAAGAAGCAAAGGATTATTGGGTGAAGAATATCCACGACCCTTCGATCGCCGTTTATCTCCCGCCAAAAGAGAAAGCTACCGGCGCGGCTGTGGTCATCTGCCCGGGAGGTGGCCACCGGCTGCTGGTGTATAATGCGGAAGGACGGGATCCTGCCAAATTCCTGAACAGCCTGGGGATCGCGGCTTTTGTGCTGAAATACCGATTGATGCGGGAAGAACATTCTACCTATACTTTGGAGAAAGAGGTACGGCAGGATGCCTGGCGTGCGATGCGCATGGTCCGCAGCAGGGCCGCTGAATGGGGGATCGATACGGGCCGGGTAGGCATCATGGGATTTTCGGCGGGCGGTGAAGTAGTGGCGTTGGTGGCTTATGCTCCCGGCAAAGGGGATCCGGCTGCTGCCGATCCCGTAGACCGTCTGAATGGTAAACCGGATTTCCAGATCCTGGTCTATCCCGGTCCGCTGGGAGTCCCCGATAAATTGCCTTCGGATGCGCCGCCCGCCTTCCTGATCGCGGCAAGCAATGACGAATGTTGCGCCCTCCCGGTGATCCAACTGTTGACAAGATATCATGAGGCTAAAATTCCGGTGGAAGCGCATATTCTGACACAGGGAAATCATGGATTCAATATGGGTTACCGGTCCGGGCTGCAATCGGTGCATTCATGGCCGCAGCGGCTGGCCGACTGGTTGTCGGATAATGCACTACTCGATCCTTCGAAGAAGAAGACAAAATAAAAATCCCCGGTAAGACTACCGGGGAATGCACTAATCAAAGTGTTTTAACCATTAAACCTTATCCTATGAAAAGACAAAGCTACTTCAGCAATCTCATTCACCCTTCACGGAACCCTGTCTAATTTCCTTTTTAGGATCAAACTTTAATGGAGTCAGTGACTTACCCTTAGCGCGCCCTAAGTAAATTATTGTAGTGTTCTTTCTATTTTACGGGAAAGAAACTTAAAAGGTCGATTTGACGCGTATTACTGTAGTCATACTGATAAAGTCCTGTCGCATCCACTACCAGCAGACGGTTCCCTCCAGCGATCACATCATAGGGGCTGCCTTTCCCGATCTTTGCAATGGATCGCAAAGCCTGGGGATCGGACGCATCGAAGAGTTTAACCCCGCTGGTGCTATCGCATACGAAGAGAAGATTGCCATCCTTGCTCAATCCCTGGGGCTTCGTCATAGGATAGATCTTTGCCACGCCCGGATGAGCGGGATCCTGGATGTTCACGACATCCAGCTCATTACTGGCGCCCCCGCACATGGTGCCCTCATGAAGGGTGATATAGGCATAGTTCCCATCGGTCACTACGGGATCACAGGAACGTCCATGGAGGAACTGGCCGAGGGAAACGGGCTTGTCGGGATGGTCGCTGATCCCGAACATATAGACTCCTTCTTTCGAACCCAGGAAAAGCTTGTCCTGGAAGGGGAAGATCGTCTCCAGGTCAAATCCGATATATTGGTTGGAGGCCAGTGCGGGAACCCCGGAGTTGTTCAGGGAAATGGAACTCAGGCTATGCGGTTCCGCAATGGCATAGAGATGATCGTCGATCAGGGTCATCCTGGCCATAGAACCTCCCGTGCCGCTGGATTTGCCGGCCGAAGGCGCCAGGGATTCCGCACTATACAAGCAGTTGACGCAGACCCCTCCCGGGTTGATCGGTTGGGTGGAAACGATCACCGTGGTATCTTTCTTTATCCAATCCGTCGCCACATGTAGGCTGTCCATGACAGTACCATTCACATAGTATCGATACGGAAAGGTATGCGGGAGGTCACCGATGAGTTTAACATGATGGGGATCGGAAATGTCAATGGCCAGCAGATCGGTATACATATCCGCATAAAGGATATTCCCTCTCACCGCGATGTCCTGGTTGCCGGGAATGGAGAGGAAGGCCACCTGCGCCGGATGCCTCGGATCGCTGTTGTCGATGATATGAATGCCCTTGTCGATATCGTTCACAAAGAGCCATGGATCTTTCCGATAGATCTTACCGGCCGCATCGATCTTCTTCCCGGCATCACCATTGAGGTTTGCAAGTACCGTGGATTTAAGGGCAAGTACCGGTTTATAAAGCGTATAGGTATAAAACTTGCTGGCGTTGTGCTTATCGCAGCCGGAGATCGTCAGCAGCAGATAGACTCCTGCGGCGACGCATAAAGACATATACAGGGATATTTTTCTCATAGTTCAGTGTTTACGGACATTGACAAAATGATTTAAATTACCGTTGCATGCCCTACATTTATGGTAAATTAATAATCCCGGGACATGTACAAGGGGGGAGAATTTTTCGAAGAACTGGTTGAAATTCATTATGCGGCGGACAGCATCCCGGTCAAATATCCCAGGCTCCGGTCACTGCTGGAGCGGGTCTGTAAAGACCTCACCCGGGAAGACGGCCTTCCCTTTTCCAGCCTGTTCTCCCGGCTTAATTTTGTTTGTAAAAAGACAGGGCTATCTCCGGCCAAGACCTGGCAGATCCATACATTCCGGGTACATGCGAACGAAGTGATCCATGCCCGGCTGGATCCTGCGAAAGAAACATACCTGCAGGATCTCAAAGCTTTCAGCGGCTGCCTGCATCATTTTTATGGTACGGAGATCCCGTCGGAGCTGGCGCAGCATTTGCCCGCGACGGATAACTATCCCGGTAGAAATATATTAAAAGGAGAGGAACGCTCCCGGGCCAGGGTGGAAGTAACAGCGGTTGACGAAGATTTTATCTATGGGATGGACGAAAGTTCGCCGACCGAGGACCCGGTAAAGATCAAACATCATGTCAAGGACCTGAATGAAGAATTCAATCCCAGCATCGGACTTTTGAAAGAAGGCAGCCAGATCAACCTCATCGATTTTATCATCGACGGGGACGGGATCTATTTTCCTGCACTCATCATCCTCGAGCCGGATTACCTGGTGGATACGAGTTCCCTCGCCGAATGTATTAAAGAATATGGCAGCCATCCTCTCAACTATCTCCGGAGTAAATTCGAGCCGCTCCGGAATACGAAACATATCCTGCTGGGAAATGTAGCCAATCTTTTTCTCGATGAATTCGTAAATGAAGGAAAGGAATACCCCGTACTGTATGAACGGACGATCAAAGATGCATTCCGCTCGGCCCCCTTTGATTTTTCCACCTGCACCGACCTGATCGACCGGGATAACGAACTTGCATTCTTCCGGGATACCCGACTGCATTTCCGGCATATCCAACGGGTGGTGAACGAGAACTTCCCTGCTAATGGCATTGACCGGGAGAACGGGATCGTAGAACCGAATTTCATTTGTGAACATTTAGGGATCCTGGGAAGACTGGATTTTCTGGAGCTGAGATCCGCAACGGGCGGCCAATTTGTCGTGGAATTAAAGTCGGGCCGGGCCCCCTACCCGGAGACGAACACGCACCTGATCGGGAAAAACCATCGGGCACAAGCCTTTCTCTACCAGATCATGGTCCAAAAAGTGTTGGGCATCGACTTCCGCAGCTTAAAGACCTTCGTATTGTATTCAAGATATGCGGAAAAGGATGCCAATCTGCGACCGGCCGACCCCTTCCTGTCGGCCATCAAGACGATCCTCGATCTTCGCAATCATATTGTCGCCAATGAAAGAAAGATTGCCTTCGATAAGACCGGGGAAGCTACAAAAAGCCTGATCGATAGCCTATCCCCGGATAATCTTATCCTTGAGCAGCGCAACTCTTCCTTCGTAAATAATTATATCGTTCCGCAGATCGAAGAGTTCCGCTCCTTCTTTCAGGTTGCCAGGCCCCTTGAGTTAAAATATTTTCATAGCTTCTATACCTTCGTCACCAAAGAACATTATATCTCGAAGACAGGTGGCGCGGAATATGATGGGAGCAGGGGCTTTTCTTCCCTCTGGCATTCATCCCTGGAAGAAAAGACGGACACCGGCGAGATCCTGATCGATCTCATGATCCTGGAAAATAAGGCGGAGAAGGAAGACCATACGATCCGCCTGCATATACCCGTCGGGAGATCCGGCTCCCTCCATAATTTCAGACAGGGCGATCTCATCATCTTTTATGAAAGGAATAAGGAAGAGGACAATGTGACCAACCGGCAAACTTTTAAGGGAGCTATCCAAACGCTGCACCGTCATGAAATGACGATCCGCCTTCGTTACCGGCAGCGCAACCCTTCCGTCCTTCCGATTGCCGGCAGGTATGCGATCGAGCACGATCACCTGGATTCCTCCTATAATGCCATGTACCGGGGGCTCTATGCTTTTTTGAGGGCCAACCAGGACAGAAAGGACCTCTTGTTGAATGCAAGACCACCCCTGCAGGATGGGAATTCCTTTTTGAGCAGTTTGAGCAGTGCATCGATCCCGGAGGATATCCGCCCCATCATCCTTCAGGCGAAGGCCGCAAAAGATTATTTTCTCCTGATCGGCCCTCCGGGATCGGGCAAGACCTCCATTGCGATCCGGCATATGGTAGAGGAATTTTATAGCGATCCGTCCATGAATATTCTCTTGCTTTCCTATACCAACCGGGCCGTTGACGAGATCTGCGATTCCCTGGACAGGGTCGCAGGACAGCCCCCCTATGTTCGGGTAGGGTCTGAATTTTCCTGTGCAGAGAAGCATCGTGGTAAATTACTGGAATGCCTGATCGCCGATTGCGGAACGCGTCAGGAAGTACGCAACAGGATACAGGAACACCGGATCTTTGCCGGAACAGTGGCTTCCATTTCCGGTAAGCTGGAATTATTCAAGCTCAAACATTTCCAGGTGGCCATCATCGATGAGGCATCCCAGATCCTGGAGCCGCATTTATTAGGGATCCTATCGGCGAAAAACCCCGGGGGCGCCAATGCGATCGGGAAATTTATCCTGGTAGGGGATCACCGGCAACTGCCGTCCGTCGTACTGCAAAAAGACGAGGATTCAAAAGTCACGGACCCTTCCCTGAATGCTATGGGATTGTTCGACCGCCGGAGTTCGCTGTTCGAGCGGCTTTATACGATCCATAAGGGAGATAAAGGATCGCTTGTCCGGGGCATGCTGCGCAGGCAGGGGCGCATGCATCCTGAAATCGCACGATTTCCCAATGAGGAGTTCTACCAGGGCCTGCTGGAAGCCGTGCCTCTTCCGCACCAGCTTGGCGATATCGCGTTTGAACATTTCGACGGGGATCAGGCCCTGCAAAAGATCATTGCCACGCAGCGCCTCGTCTTTTTTCAATCTGAAAAAAATAAAGGAGGGGGTGGGAATAAGACCAATGCTCATGAAGCGGACCTAACGGCAATGCTCATTGATAATATCTATAAACTCTACCAAAAGAACGGGATCCCCTTCGATGCGGCAAAAAGCATTGGCGTCATTACCCCCTACCGCAACCAGGTGGCCCTGATCAGGCACAAGATCCATGATATCGGCATTCCCGTTCTGAACGAGATCCAGATAGATACGGTGGAGCGTTTCCAGGGCTCTGAAAGGGATATCATCATTTATTCCTTCAGCGTCAACCGGGCCTGGCAATTAGATCTCCTGGCAAATACGATGGAAGAAGAGGGGCAAAGGATCGACCGTAAACTGAATGTCGCGCTGACCAGGGCCAGGGAACAATTGTTCATCACCGGGAATCCTTCCATTCTTGCGGGCAACCCGATCTATAACAGGCTGATCGGATTTATTCGCCGTCATGGCGCGTATATAAAAGACCAGGCCTCTCCTTCTACGGGGAGTCAGGACCAGTGAGCCAGGCCCGGGACTATTTCTTTTTATCCGGCGCCTTCTTATTGGTGGTGCCGGCCGGTATGAATACGGGCTTTGCTTTTGCTATCTCTTCCTCTTCCGTGAGGATGGTATGTTCCGGGATCGGCAGGTCGCCGAATACTTCGGGCATCATATAGATGATATTGGCCACTTTATTATAGCCCACGTCGAAAAGGCGCCAGGTCTCCCCTTCATCCTTCGATTCGCCGACGAAATAGGTGGTCACATGCAGTTTTTTATCGTCTTTATGGATATAGCGGGATTCGCGGATCACGCATTCCCATAGATCGTTCTCGGTCATTAACTGAATGATCTTCAATTGTGGAAGATCTTCTTCGATGTCGCTGATCGTACGCGGCCTGGCTGTTTTGACATGCTCGATATAGCCGTCTTTCCCGCCGTGGTATTTCAATACGCTGGCCGGGACCAGCCCTACGTAGACATCCCAGAACTCATGGTGGTCTGCCCTGATAAGGCTGTCTGCGAATAATAAGGCTTTATCTTTGATTTTTACCGTATCGGGTTGTGCGGATCCGGCGAATTGGGTCAGGCAGAGGGCCAGCCCGGCGAACAGGGGTCTAAAAGGTGTCATAGGGTACTGCTTTGGAGGCCAAAATAATACAAAAAATCCTTCCCTGCAAGCCCTGCTTTTAGCGTTTTATAAGGGCTAAAAAACGATAAAAAAGTGTAGATTGCAGATTCCAACTAATTTACCTATGTCACGAAAAGTAGATTTCATTCATTCCGATAAACAGGAGCCCCATCGCATCCGTACAAGGCAGATCCTCCAGCAGCACCCCGAAATGCGCAAACTGATCGGGAAGAACTGGTATACGATCTTTGCTATCCTGGGCCTGGTGAGTTTTCAGGTGGTCCTGTCCTGGCTGCTGTCCGAGCAATCCTGGTGGATCGTTGTGGGTGCGGCCTACCTCCTGGGCGCCTTTGCCGACCATGCCTTATTCGTGATGATCCATGAATGTGCACACCATCTCTTATTCAAGAGCCGTTCGGCCAATCGCTGGGCCGGGATCTTATCCAACCTTCCCCAGCTTTTCCCCAGTTCCGTCTCTTTCGAACGTTATCATATCAAACATCACTCTTTCCAGGGCGTACACGAACTGGATGCCGACCTGCCCAACCGCTGGGAAGCCCGCCTGATCAATAATTATTTTATCGGGAAAGTGATCTGGCTGTTATTCTACCCGGTGTTCCAGGTATTTCGCATCTCCCGGCTCCGGGAGATCAAGCCTTTTGATAAATGGGTAGCCCTGAACTTTGCCATGGAAGCCCTTTTTATAACGGCCATCTGGATGCTTTTTGGCGTCAAGGCCATTTGCTTCCTCCTGTTCAGTTTCTTTTTCTCGGTGGGTTTACATCCCCTCGGCGCCCGGTGGATCCAGGAACATTATCTAACGCATGATGAAGAACAGGAGACCTTTAGTTATTATGGCGTACTGAATGCCGTCGCCTTTAACGTTGGCTATCATAACGAGCATCATGATTTCCCTTCCATTCCCTGGAACAGGCTGCCTATGATCAAGGCAACGGCCCCGGGATTTTATGACAACCTTTCTTCTCACCAATCCTGGACAAAATTATTTTTCCGCTTTCTCTTCGACAAGGAAATATCCTTGTTCTCCCGTATTATCCGTAAGGAAAGAGGGAAGGTCAAGCTGACGGATGAATCCAAGCCCGATCTGGACATGACGAAGCGTGACCTGGAAGTGACTTCGACGCATTAAATCCTTAAATCTCAAAATCCCTAAATCAGCCATCAAATAAACACCCTCGTTCCCGAAGTAAAATTTTCCCTGAACCCCTTGGGTGTACAACCTTTCTTCTTTTTGAAGATCCGGTTGAAATTGGAGATATTATTGAATCCGCAATTGTAAGAGATCTCGGCGATGGAATGCGTCGTATCGATCAACATGCGGGACGCATGACCCAGGCGGATCTCATTCAAACTATCGATAAAGGTATTCCCCGTCCTCTTCTTTATAAACCTGCTAAAAGACACTTCGGTCATACTTACCAGTTTGGCCACCTCCCCCAGGCTGATCGACTTGTCATAACCGTTATTCATATACTCGAAAGCCTTCTCTATGCGCCGGCTGTTATACGTGAAATGTTCATTGGTGAAAGACGCATCGGATAAGGTGCGCATATTCCGGGAGATCGAAAGATCATGCAGGATGGACATTAATTCCAGGACGGAATCGAAGCCATGCTTTTGATTGAGAGATAAGATACGGGGGGCCAATGCCTGAATGGTCTCCCGGGAAAAGAGGATGCCTTTCTGTGAACGTTCGACCATGCTGCGGATAAAACTCAACTGATTTCTGCGGAGCAATTTATCGTCGAACAGATCCTTATGCCACTGGATCGTCACCTCCCGGATCTCTTCACTCTTACACTGGTGAGTGAACCAGGCATGATAGAGGTTCGGGCCTACCAGCACAAGTTCCAGGTCATCGATGGGCTCGATATGATCCCCTACGATCCGTTTGGCGCCTTTCGCATTCAGGATCAGGTTCAACTCCAGTTCCTCATGATAGTGAAGAGGGAAACTAAACTCCTTTTTTACTCTTGAAAAAATGGTAAAGCAATCATTTTGGGTGAGCGGTGTGATCTCCCGGGTAATATTGGTACTCATTAGCAGCAATTCTTTAAGGTTTAATAAATATAGGCTATTTTAAAAAAACACCTGTCCGTTTTTTATAAAATGGGATAAAATAGTACAAGTATCGCGTCCACCCGTCTCAATGTGTTAAAATATTTACAATCAAGTGTTTGTATTTTTTTTATAAATAACGATGTCGAATTAATACAATATTGGGTTATAAAAGCATTAGTATTGTATCCGATTACATTCTACATTAGCAAGAACTAAACGCGCTTGCTTTATGAGAAAAAAAGTACTCTCAAGGGTACTCCTATGTTTAATAGGCGTATTCCCCCTTATTCCCGTTGCTTTCGCCCAGGATAAAACCATTACGGGCACGATCCTCGATGATAAAGGCAGTATCCTTTCCGGGGCCACTGTAATGGTAAAAGGCGAAAAAATTTCAACGACATCCAACTTGGACGGCAAATTCTCCCTGACCATCCCGCCCAGAGCACGTACGCTCGTCATCTCCTACATAGGGATGCTTCAACAGGATGTAGCCGTCGGGTCCAAAACCACCTTTAACATTTCCATGCGACCGTCGACCTCCACACTGAGCGATGTCGTGGTCATTGGTTATGGCACCCAGAAAAGAGGTGACATCAATGGAGCCGTTTCATCGGTGTCCTCCAAAGAACTGGCGAATATCCCCCAGTCCAGTGTCGACCAAATGCTGCAAGGAAAGGTATCCGGAGCCACCATCACACAAAACACCGGCGCACCGGGAGCAGGCGTCTCTATCCGCATTCGGGGTATTACAACCTTCGGCGGTAGCGAACCCCTCTATGTGATCGATGGGGTTACCATCGATGGCAACGCCAACAAAGGGCTCGTGCTGACGAGTTCCGCCAGCCCCAGTACCCAGGAAACCAGCCCCAGCCCCCTCGCTTCACTGAATCCTAACGACATCGAATCTGTCGACGTCCTCAAGGACGCATCCGCGACCGCCATCTATGGAAGCCGCGGATCCAACGGAGTCATCATCATCACGACCAAAAAGGGAAAACTCGGTCAGAATAAGATCAATTACGACGGGTTCTATGGCAACCAGACCCAAGGTAGATTTCTGAAAGTAATGGACCTTCCCCAGTATGCTGCCTATGAAAATACCCTCGCCGCAACGTATTATCTGACCCCGCGGACCGAATTCGCCAATCCCTCCAAACTGGGACCCGGCACCAACTGGCAAAAAGCCATCTTCCGCCATGCCGGCGAGACCAGCCATACCATCGGATTTTCAGGCGGAGCCAACAAAACCGATTATTATATATCAGGAGGCTATTTTAAACAGGACGGTACCGTCATCGGCTCCGACTTCAACCGCTACTCCGTCCATGCCGCCGTTAACTCCCAGGTAAAAGATTGGTTCAAGGCCGGCACCAGCATTTCCGCCAACCAGAACAAACAGAATATCGGGCTGGGCAACTCCTACGGCATTATTTACAATGCCCTGTTGCAAGCCCCGGATGCCTCTGTTTATAATGCAGACGGCACCTACGCTGGCCCCGTCGTAGTAAATGGAACGGTACAGGGCGGACAGAACGCCGTCCAGCAGGCATTAAGCATCACGAATACCCTCTCCAGGACAAATATCCAGGGCAATTTTTACGGGGATATCCTTTTTACAAAGGACCTCACCCTCCACTCCGAAATTGACGGTAGCTTTGACTGGAGCAGGGCGAAAATATTCTTCCCTACCTACTCCTACGGCGCCACTGGCTCGCAGCCCGCTTACAGGAACACCCAGGCCGCATTAAGTGAATACAATACCACGGGCACTTTCTGGAACTGGCTGGAACACCTCAACTATAACCATACGTTTAACGGGAAACACGCCGTAACGGCATTGTTTGGCCATGAGGTCTGGGAATCCACCTACGACGGTGTGAATGCAGGTACCTCCGGCTTTACGGCAGGCAATAATCTGCAGACCCTCGGCCTCGGTACACAAGCCAACAATACGCTTTCTGAAAGCAAATCCAGCCAGGTCATGGAATCCTGGATTGCCCGTGTGATCTATACTTTCGACAATAAGTACAGCATCACAGCCACGGAACGCCGGGACCAGTCCTCCAATTTTGCACCCGCCAGCGTCGCGCCGCCGGGACACCAGATCGGTTATTTCCCTGCCGCCGGCGTATCCTGGAGGATCTCCGAAGAGCCTTTCATGCAAGGGATCAACGAGAAGGTCAGCAATCTCAAACTCCGGGCTGGTTACGGTTCCACAGGTAATGCCAACACCAACGGTGGCTATAAATACGGCTCTTCTATCAAGCCGATCGTCACCGGTCTCGGCACCGGCTTCAGCTTTAACAATTTCAACAACCCGAACCTCACCTGGGAAACAGCCATCCAAAAGAATATCGGCCTCGACTTCGGCCTGCTCCATAATCGGATCGAGGCTTCCATCGACGTGTATGAAAAGACCTCCAAGAACTTCCTCTTCCAACAGCCCCTGCCCGCCTTTCTTGCCGGCGGACAGGCCGAATATTCCACCGGGGCCATCGTGCAGCCGCCATGGGTTAACGCAGGTAAGATCAAAAACACCGGTGTCGAACTCAGCGTCACCAGCCGCAATATCGAGACCCGAAGCTTCCGCTGGACTACCAACGTAATTTTCTCTCACTATAAAAATGAAGTGGTTTCACTGAATGGCTTCCCTGCCCTGCAGGGTATCGTTTCCACAGGCTTCGGCCCGCAGATACCGGCTACCAATACACAAGCCGGCGGGCCCATCGGGGAATTCTACGGTTATAAAATGCAAGGCATCGTCAAGACCGCAGACCAACTGGCCTCTCTCATGGCACATCCGCAGAATGTCATTGGCTCTTCTGAGATCGTCAGCAGCGACAGGACCCTTAGTAACGGGATTTATTACGGCGATATCCTCTATGCCGGCAACGACGGCAAAGGCGGACCCAATAAACAATATGCCCTCGGAAGCCCTAATCCGGATTTCACCTATAGCATGACAAACACCTTCTCCTATAAAGATTTCGATCTGTCCATCTTCTTTGTGGGCTCTCAAGGCGGAAAGATCCTGAATGCCGTCAAATTCCAACTGGAAGGCTTGTACGGACTCTACCAGAACCAACTGGCTTCTACCGCCAATTTCTGGACTCCGTCGAATCCCAACTCGAATATCCCTGCGCCAAGATCGGGATTTGGGAATAACAATCTCGTCATGTCCGACAGGTTCCTCGAGAGCGCTTCCTACCTGCGCCTGCAGAATGCAAGGCTTAGCTATAACCTTCCATCAGCCTGGGCCACCAAGGCAAAAATGCATCATCTGAGGGCATATGTCAGCGGACAAAACATTTTTGTTGTCACCAAATATAAAGGACTCGATCCGGAGATCGGCTCCCTCAACCAGAATCCCATTTTACAGAATATCGACTATGGCAGATATCCGTCACCGCGGGTAATTACTTTCGGTATTAATGCGGAATTTTAATTGCTCAGTTATAACTATTATATAATGAAAAAGAGTATAAAAAAATATATAGTCGCAACAGGCGCTTTGGTCGCAATAACTTCCACCGCCTGCAAGAAAACGTTCTTCAACCGGCCGCCGGAAGACTCCCCCACAGTGGGTACTTATTACCAAACGACAGCCCAGGTCCAGGGAAGCACCGCCATCCTCTATGCGGCGCCCTGGTTCGGACTCAACGGCAAGGCCTTTTTGGCTATCGGCGAACTCCAGAGTGGTAACGCCATCTGTTACGCCGGCACAGACGGAGCCTTCGATGCCTTTCGTAATTTCTCCGAAGGAAATGCTACCCAGGGCGTACAAAGCGCCTGGAACTCTCTCTACACCGTCGTGGCGCAGGCCAATGCCCTGTTGAACAACCTGCCAACCGCAGCCCCTGCTTCGGTACCCAGGGACGTCGTCAATAATGCGCTCGGCGAAGCACATGTCATGCGGGCCGCCGCCTATTTTTACCTGGTCCGCATCTTCGGCAATGTCCCCATCATTACCAACCCTACATCGCAGGTGAACAATTATCAGACGGTCAACACAAATCCCGTAGCCGACGTTTATAAATTCATCGTCAACGACCTGTTATTCGGAGAAGCCAACTGCGCCAGCGGCGTAGCCGGCACCGGCCATGCATCCAAAGCATCCGCATCCGGCTTGTTGGCCAAGGTCTATTTATACATGCAGGACTATACGAATGCCAGGGCGGAGGCCGAGAAGGTTATCGGTAGCGGGGAATTCGGGTTGATGGACGGAGCCAATGCTTTCAGGTCCATGTTCGAACTCGCAGGTAATAACTGTAAAGAATCCATGATCGCCCTCCAATGGACTTCCAATGGCGGATACGGATTTGGCAACCAACTGCAATCCGTCATCGCTCCCAATACCGATATCTCCGGCACCGCCGACGGATACGGGGAATTAGGACCCAGCTTCGACCTGCAAAAGGCTTATGCGGATGCAGGAGATTCCGTCCGTCTCCATGGCACGCTGATGTTAGGGGGCTATCTCTATCCGGAAATACATAAAAAGGACGGAGGATACACCGTTCCATTGAATGTCAACGCGCAAGGCAGTCACGCCGGCATGAAAAAATATGTCGTGGGTACACCGGACGATAACGGCGGCCTCAGCGCGAAACAGGCTACTTCCAATAACACTTACCTGCTGCGTTTTGCCGATATGTATTTCATCGCTGCGGAATCGATCCTCGGCGCTGCGGCCGGCGTTAAACCCGGCACAGGCATTCCCTTGACGGCCAGCACTACGGATGCCACGGCCCTTGGTTATATCAACAAGATACGCCAAAGAGCCAAACTCCCCAACCTGACCAGCCTCACCTACCAGCAACTGCTGAACGAACGTAGGCTCGAGTTCGCCATCGAAGGTGACTACTGGTACGACCTGCAGCGTATCGACGGATTCAATAACACTCACCATCCTGTAGCCATAGCCATCATCTCGGCGCAGGAAAGAGGAAATGCATCCGCCGGCACCGCACCTAATTATACCGACTATGTCGTCTATCACAGTACCGTTACCCCCACCGACGCCAATTTCCTCGTGCCCATCCCGGCAACGGAGACTGCTGCCGACCCCGCTTTGTTACAACCACCGGTACCATATAAATTTTAAATTATTACTCATATGAAAAGTCTATCAAGGAAAATATACTGGATGTTGATGGCGATCATCGTCCTGGCAGCCTGCAAGAAATACAATAGCCTCGGATTTACCCCGGGTACAGGCACACCTTCCATCGGCTCCGTACATACCTGGAGCAAAACGGATACGACCGCAGTATACGACACGATCTATACCTACAATGCTGCCGGCAATGTCACCACCTCGATCAAACGACGGCCCAGCAAGATAAGCCCCTTCGACTCCGCTACCAACGCGGGCAGCCTGGGTACCTATTATGTTATCAACGGGGCCAACCTGGGCAGCGCAACCTCCGTCACCTTTAACGGGATGTCGGCTTACTTCAACAGGGGTTTAATGACCGATAACTCGATCGTCATCCAGGTGCCTACGAATACCCCCTACCTCGGTTCGAAGGCCACCGACAGCCTTATCGTGACGACCCTTTATGGAAAAGCGTATTTTAAATTCGCCATTTTACCACCAGCCCCTACCGCATCCACCTATTCAGATTATGATTTCTGGAATGGATCGCAGATCTCACTCACGGGCGTTGGCTTCGCCGCCCTGACATCCGTAGGTCTCACCGGATCCGCAGCAACGGTGACTATAGTGAGCAAGACCGATACGACGCTGGTGCTCCAGTTCCCGTCGGCCACTGTCAGCAGAGCCAACCTGGTATTTAATTACTCTTCCCTGGGTAAGGCTTCGACCGTAACAGATATCCAGGAATTGATCGATCTCGACAATGCATTAATGATCTTTTATAAGGACAACTTCCAGAATAGCTGGCAGGACAACTCCTGGTCCCATCCGTCCGGAACATCCACGGAAGCGACCCATTCTTTCGGAGGCACTTCCTCCATCCGGGCAAATTACCCCGCAGGCGGATGGCAGATAGAAGGCTGGCAGGGCTGGAATGGACCCCAGGGTGGGATACCCTATGATCCGGCGTATAAATATTTAACGTTCTGGGTCAAGGGCGGCGCCGCCGATCATACCCTCGTCCTGGTAGCTGAAAAAATGCCCGGAGGATACGGTCAGGTCCAGAACACCGCAGCGATCCCTATCCAACTGATCAAGGCCCCCAAAGGCGTATGGACCTACTACAAGATCCCTCTTGGCACCGCCAACAACGCCACCCAACTTCCCTATTGGGGAACCAGTCCTTCCGGCGTTTTAGCGCAACAATTGGGCTTTTTCCTGCAGGGACAAAATGGAGATGTAAATGAAGTGATGTATTTTGACGAAGTAGGATTTGTTAAATAAAGTACTATGCGTTTATTTCTTTTCATCCTGTTTCTGACCTCCGTATCGACCGGTCTCCTGGCTCAGAATGAACCCATCGATAAAAATGCAACCCGGGAAACCGTAGCCCTTTACCAGCGCCTGAAAAATTCGATGGATAAAGGTTTCCTCTTCGGTCACCAGGATGATCTTGCCTACGGGGTCGGTTGGAAATATAGTCCCGGCCGCAGCGATATAAAAGATGTGACGGGTGATTACCCGGCGCTCTATGGCTGGGAACTGGGTCGCATCGAGCTGGATCATTCCGTTAACCTGGATAGCGTACCCTTTGATAAAATGAAGGGATTTATCCGGGAAGCTTATGACCGGGGCGGGGTCATCACGATCAGCTGGCATCTCAACAATCCGCTGACGGGAGGATCGGCCTGGCAGCCTGCTCCGGGTACGGTAGCCTCCATCCTGCCGGGCGGGGAAAAGAATGCGCTGTATAAAAACTGGCTCGATAAAGTGGCTTCTTTCCTGGCGGATCTCAAAGGGAAAAAGGGCGAGCCTATCCCTGTCATCCTGCGGCTCTTCCATGAGCTCAATGGAAATTGGTTCTGGTGGGGTGGTAAGAATTGTACGCCCGATGAGCTGAAACAACTCTGGCGTTTCACCGTGGGCTACCTGCGGGACGAAAAAGGGCTGCATAACCTTTTATACGCTTATAATACGGACAGGTTCTCTTCGGAAGAAGCCTGGCTGGAAAAATACCCCGGGGACGAATGGGTGGATGTCGCCGGATTTGATATTTATCAGCGGGGTCCCAGTGTAGAGTTCCGGCAGGAATTCGGCAAGACCCTGGGGCTTTTGGAAAAGATCGCTGCGTCAAGGAATAAGATCCCCGCCCTTACGGAATTCGGATTCAACGGGTTGCCGGATAGCAGTTGGTGGACGCAGACTTTTCTAAAGGCTCTCGAAGGACATCAACTGGCTTATGTAATGGCCTGGCGGAATGCCGGAAATAAAAAAGACGGGTCGCATGAGTTCTACGTGCCGTATAAAGGACAGGGTTCGGCCGCGGATTTTATAGAATTCTATAAGGACGGGAGGACCCTTTTCCAGAAAGATGTCACGAAAGAAAAAATTTACCAATAATGGAACTTTACCAGTAATTTATGATTCGTTATGAAATTACAACTAGCGGATCTTGCCATTATTGTCGCCTATCTCGTCACCATGGTTGTGATCGGATGGGTGTTGCGGAAAAAAGCCAGGCTTAATAAAGAAAATTATTTACTGGGAGGGAAATCCCTTCCATGGTACATGCTGGGCCTCAGCGACGCTTCCGATATGTTCGATATCTCCGGCACCATGTGGATGGTAAGCCTTTGCTTTGTATATGGTATGAAGAGTATCTGGATCCCCTGGCTATGGCCGGTGTTCAACCAGGTATTCATGATGATGTACCTGTCGCGCTGGGTGAGAAGATCGAATGCCACCACGGGGGCCGAATGGCTTACCAGCCGGTTTGGAAGTTCGGGACCGGGGGTCCGCGGATCGCATAATATCGTCGTAGCTTTTGCCTTGCTGAGCTGCCTGGGATTTATGGCGTATGGCTTTGTGGGGTTGGGGAAATTTATGCAGATCTTTATTCCCTGGGACCTGGTGCAGCCTTATATTCCTTTTGCCGTCTCGCCGGCGTATGTACCGCATTTCTACGGTATCGTCTTTACCCTGTTCGCTATGTTCTATTCCATATTGGGAGGTATGCATAGTATCGTGCTCGGAGACGTGATCAAATACGGGATCATGACGATCGCCTGTATCAGTATCGCCATTATCGCGATGATCCGCCTTCGGGGGCATTCCCTCAATACGCCGCATGGGTGGCTCAATCCTTTTTTCGGATGGCGGCTGGACCTGGACTGGCGTAATATCGTGGACGATGCCAATAAAAAAATAAGCAGCGATGGCTTTTCTTTATTCGGCGTGTTCTTTATGATGATGCTTTTCAAGGGCATTTTTGCCAGTCTTGCGGGCCCCGCGCCGAATTACGATATGCAGAAAGTGCTGAGTACGCGTACCCCGCAGGAAGCAAGTAAAATGAGCGGTTTTGTATCCATCATTTTACTGCCGATCCGCTATTGCATGGTCATTGGCCTCACCGTACTGGCCCTGCTGTATTTCAAGGACATCAGCGGTGATCTGCAAACGACCAAGGGTGCGGATTTCGAAAAGATCCTGCCTGCCACGATCAATAACTTTCTCCCGGTGGGGCTGCTGGGACTGACCCTGACGGGATTGCTGGGCGCCTTTATGGGTACTTTCTCGGGTACGCTGAACGCTGCCCAGGCTTACCTGGTGAACGATGTCTACCTGAAATATATCAACCCGGACGCTTCCACCCGCAAGATCATTTCGATGAACTATCTGTCAGGTCTCGTCGTGGTGATCACGGGCGTGGGATTGGGACTTTTTGTGAAGGATGTCAATACGATCCTGCAATGGATCGTATCCGGTCTCTACGGGGGCTATGTCGCCGCGAATATGCTGAAGTGGTATTGGTGGCGCTTCAATGCCAGTGGATTTTTCTGGGGTATGCTCGCGGGTATTGTTCCCGCCATTGCCCTGGCCGTTCTTAAATCCTTTGACAAACTTCATGGACTGGACCTTTATTACTGGCCCATCCTGTTCTTCCTGTCCCTGGCGGGCTCAGTGATCGGATCCTATGCAACGCCTCCCACGGATGAAGCCACCCTCGAATCTTTTTACCGGACGGTCCGACCCTGGGGATTCTGGAAGCCGGTGCATGAAAGGGTCCTCCGGGCAGACCCGTCCTTCAGGGGAAATAAGAATTTCCGTGTGAATATGTTCAATGTAGCGCTTGGGATCATCGGTCAACTATGCCTGACCATCCTGCCCATGTACATTGTATTGTGGCTGAAACTGCCTTTACTGATCACATCCGTCATTTTATTCGTGATAATAATGATCCTTAAAAGAACATGGTGGAACAGGCTGAACGAGTATTAATAATTGTTTCATTAAAATCTGTGATGATGAAGAATTCATTTGGCAAACGACTGGAAAAATTAAATAACAGGCATGAGGAGCTGATAGAAAGGCCTAATGAACCCGCGACCACGGGGAATGGAGTTTTCGACCGGTACAAGTATCCCGTGCTGACGGCCGCGCATACGCCCCTGTTCTGGCGTTATGATCTCGATGAGAAGACCAATCCCTCGCTGATGGAGCGATTTGGCATCAATGCTGTTTTTAATGCAGGCGCCATAAAATGGAAAGACAAGTATGTGCTGGTGGCAAGAGTGGAAGGGTTCGACCGGAAATCTTTTTTTGCGGTTGCGGAAAGCTCGAATGGAATGGATCAATTCAGGTTCTGGGATTACCCGATCGATATGCCGGAGACTTCCGAGCCGGATACCAATATGTATGATATGCGATTGACCCAACACGAGGATGGATGGATCTATGGGGTCTTCTGCGTCGAAAGAAAAGACCCTTCCGCGCCAGCAGGCGATCAGTCCTCCGCGATCGCGCAATGCGGCATCGCCCGTACAAAGGATCTCCGGCATTGGGAAAGGCTGGACGACCTACGTACCCCTTCTCCGCAGCAACGCAACGTGGTCCTGCATCCGGAACTCGTAAATGGGAAATATGTTTTTTATACGAGGCCGCAGGATGGATTTATCAATGCAGGCAGCGGCGGGGGGATCGGCTTTGGTCTTGCGTCCTCCATCACCCATGCCGTCATCGATGAAGAGACGATCATCGATCCAAGGGTCTATCATACCAACCACGAAGCAAAGAACGGGCTGGGCCCGGCGCCTTTGAAGACGGATCTCGGCTGGCTGCACCTCGCGCATGGAGTAAGGAATACGGCCGCAGGTCTGCGATACACGCTCTACCTCTTCATGACGGACCTTCAGGACCTCACGAAGGTCATTTACCGGCCGGGCGGCTATTTCCTGGCGCCGGAAGGCGAAGAAAGAACCGGCGATGTTTCCAATGTGGTCTTTTCCAACGGATGGATCGCCGATGAGGACGGCACGGTATACATTTATTATGCTTCTTCGGATACCCGCATGCATGTCGCCGTTAGCTCCATCGACCGGCTTACGGATTATGTCGTCCATACTCCCCCTGACGGCTATCAATCATCGGCTTCCGTACGGACCCTGCACGGGATCATCGATCATAACAAGCCTTACAGGAACCCCGCCGATTCGAACAAGGCTGCAAAAGCGTCTTTACGATGATGAACATCGGGACCTATGGAAGAGAGGTGGAGCACGAACTGGAATCCATCCTCTCCTGGTGGATGGAGAATAGCTTAGACCAGGATTGCGGGGGATTTTACGGGAAAATAGACAACGGGAATAAGACCTGGCCCGAAGCTCCCAAAGGGGTCGTGCTGAACAGCCGTATCCTGTGGACTTTCAGCGCAGCGTATAATTACAACGGGAATGCAGCCTGGCTTTCCGTCGCCAAAAGAGCTTATGAATATCTGCTGACCTATTTTCTCGATCGGAAATACGGGGGCGTCTACTGGAGCGTGGATCATACCGGCAAACCCCTGAACGACCGCAAACAGATCTATGGCCTCGCGTTCTCTCTTTACGGGTTGAGTGAATATTATATCGCTACAAAAGACCCGGTGGCCCTGGAACAATCCATCGGCCTCTTCCGGCTGATCGAACTCTATAGTTACGACACCTTACGACAAGGGTATTACGAAGCGTTCTCCCGGGATTGGCAGCCCCTGGAAGACCTGCGGCTGAGCCCGAAGGATGCCAATGAAAAAAAGACGATGAACACCCACCTGCATGTGGTGGAAGCCTATGCGAATCTCTACCGGTGCTGGCCCGATGTCTTCCTGAAGAGGCAAATAGCAGGACTGCTGGAAGTCTTCTTCGATTATATCGTGGACGGGGCGACGGGACATCTGCTGCTTTTTTTTGATGAGGAGTGGAGGAACCGATCGCCTGTCATTTCTTTCGGACACGACATCGAAGCCTCCTGGTTATTACAGGAGGCGGCCACGATCATCGGAGATCCCCGGTGGGCTTCGACGGCAGAACAAGGGGCCCTGACCATGGCCATTGCGGCTGCGGAGGGATTGGACGACGACGGTGGTCTCTGGTATGAACAGGAGAGGGATCTTCTCCACCGGGAAAAACATTCCTGGCCCCAGGCCGAAGCCATGGTCGGATTTTTAAATGCGTGGCAGATCAGCGGTCAGCAGGAATGGCTGGAAAGATCCATGCACAATTGGGAATTCGTAAAGAAATATATAAAGGACCCCCGCTATGGAGAATGGTTTTGGGGAGTGACCCGGGATCATCTACCCATGCCGGGACAGGACAAGGCAGGCTTCTGGAAATGCCCTTATCATAACAGCCGGGCCTGCCTGGAGATCATAAAAAGAATTGCTGAAATCACCAAATCCCAAAATCCAAAAATCAGAAATTTCACGTAGGTTTGGCGTAAAATAACCTTCCTTTATGCGTCTCGTTCTACGATCTGCCGTCGTCTTATTACTGTTTATGACCATTACATCGCTCGTCCCCCAAAAATCAACCCGCGTAGTATTCTTCGGGGATTCGATCACCGAAGCCGGTGCAAAACCCGGAGGCTTTATCCTGAAGATCGGAGAGGCCTTGACGCAAAAAGGTCTTGCCTCCCAATACGAATTGCTGGGCGCCGGCATCGGCGGTAATAAAGTATACGATCTCTACCTGCGCATGGAAGACGATGTATTGGCCAAAAACCCGGATGTGGTATTCATTTTTATCGGGGTGAACGATGTATGGCATAAAGTATCCTCCGGCACCGGCACCGACCCCGATAAATTCGAGCGGTTCTATACAGCGATCATCAACGAATTACTGGACAAACATATTCGCGTCATTCTCTGCACGCCCGCGGTGATCGGCGAAAAGACGGATTTTACCAATCAACAGGACGGTGATCTCAACAGTTATTCCCAGATCGTCCGCAACCTGGCCCAGAAATGGCATTGCGGGCTCGTCGATCTCCGGGAGAATTTCCATAATTATGAATTGAAGAACAACCCTGCCAACAGCGAGAAAGGCATCCTTACCCAGGACCGCGTACACCTGAATGAAAAAGGTAATCAACTGGTGGCCGATAAGATGCTGGAAGCCTTATTGAATAAATAACAGGTAAATCCAAAAATCCCGCAATTCCTAAATCAGAAATCATATGAGTAGGACCATCATCATCACCGGCGCGAATGGCGCCCTCGGAACGGCAACGGTAAAGAAGTTCCTGGATGAAGGATATAAAGTGGTGGCTGTCGGTCATGGCGCCGCGGATCACCTGAGCTTTGCTGCCGCTAACGCGAATTTTGCATGGAAAGAGGTCGACCTGTCCCGTGAAGAGAACGCAACGGCCTTTATACAAAGCACGATCGCTGCCCATGGCCGCATCGATGGCGCCCTTATGCTGGCAGGCACCTTCGCTATGGGGGATATCGCCGCGACAGATGCGGCAATACTGCACAAAATGATCTCCATTAATTTTGAAACGGCCTTTTTTATCGCCCGCTCTTTATTCGGTCATATGATGGAACAGGGGTATGGCCGCCTCGTATTTATAGGCGCCCGTCCTGCCTTAAAGCCTGAACAGGGTAAGGGAACCCTCGCTTATTCCCTTTCCAAGGGCATGCTCTTCCACCTGGCCGACCTGCTGAATGCGACGGCAAAAGGAAAGAATGTGGTTACTTCCGTCGTTGTCCCCAGTACGATCGATACGGCGACCAACCGCAAAGACATGCCCGATGCCGACTTCACCGCCTGGGTAAAGCCTGAGCAGATCGCGGAAACGCTGGAATTTATTTGCAGCAGCCAGGGGGATCCTATCCGGGAAGGCATCTATAAGATCTATGGCAATGCCTAAGGAGGCGCCAGCACCCTTACTCACTACTCACCACTCACGGTTACACCGTCAGGACGCTGTTCCATCCCGTCACTCCATCCGGCTCACGTAGCGGGTTCTCGATGTCTTCCATCCACATCTTGTCATCGATGAAGAACTTGTAATAATACTTGCCATGCGGCAGCATCGGGATAGTGATCTTCCATCCTCCGTCCTTCCTTTTCTCGGGCTGCAACTGTAATTCATCGGGCGACCAATGATTAAAGCTGCCGGCCAGGGAGATATGCGAACAGGCTGCGGCATTCAAATGGTGGATGTAGAATTCGATCGTTTTTTTTCGCTTGTTGATGTAAGGCGAATCATGAAATTTCATAGCAACCCCCTTTTTTTAGATTTTAGGCGTTTTCAATGGATCGCTTCATTAGCAGGCAGCGGTAGCGCTGTCACGGAATAGACTTTAGTAAGAGTTAGGTAGAGGATACAAAAGTTACAAAATTTTTCCTCAAATTGCAGAGAGAATGCAAGTTTTTTTGCTAAAACGGTTTAATAGCACTTAATTTTAATACCCGAAGACAGTATTATGACTGATATAAAGATCCTGCTGGTAGAAGACGAAAAGAAAATTGCCGAGACCCTTCGCAAGGGATTATCCGAACAGCAATACGAAGTAGAAGTGGCCTATGATGGTCTTATCGGCAAGAAAATGCTCGACGCGAATCACTATGACCTGGTCATATTGGATATCAATCTGCCTCTGATGAATGGATATGAGCTGGCCCGCCATATCCGCCGCACGAATGAACAGATCCTCGTTGTTATGCTCACCGCCATGAATACGACGGAGGATAAGATAGAAGGCTTCGAAGCGGGAGCCGATGATTATATCGTCAAACCTTTCGATTTCCAGGAACTGCTGGTGCGGATCCGCGCCCTGCTCAAACGCCTTCACCATTTGCCGGGCCCCGGGGCGAATATGCTCAAGGTAGGCGACCTGGTGATGAACCTGGATAGTAAGGAGGTGTCCCGGGAGGGTAAAATGATACCCCTCACGGCCAAGGAGTTCCAGTTGCTGGAATATTTTATCCGCAATAAGAATAAAGTGGTGTCCCGGATCGACATCGCCATGAATGTCTGGGATATCGATTTTGACACGAAGACGAATGTGATCGACGTATACGTCAATTTCCTTCGCAAGAAAATAGACAAAGACTTTTCCTCCAAGCTCATTTATACGCAGGTGGGCATGGGTTATGTCTTAAAAGAACATTCCTGAGTGAAGATCCGCTATAAAATAATGCTCTTATTTACGCTGATGGTCACGGCGATCATCTCGGTATTGACCCTTTCGGTTGCGTATTTCGCCAGACTGGAAAGAAAACAGGTATTTGACAATCGTCTTCGTGCCCGCGCAAACTACAATACGAATTTATATGCGCTGATGGGCGATAGCGCGCTCTCCCTGCTCCGCCGGATCGATACATCCTCTACAGCGGGCTCCCTGCCTGGTCGCAGCATCGGCATCTATTCGGATGAGGGAAGGGCCCTGTATAAATACGATATGCCGGGCACCCAGCCCCTACTGATCACGGAGGATATTCTGCGGGAAGTCCGAGCCCACGGGGAAAAATATTTTAATATCGACAACCGGGAAGCGATGGCGCTGAGAAAGGTCACAAAGCATAAGACCTTTATCGTCGTCGTCACCGGACATGATGACGATGGTTTGGAAAGAGTGTCCAGGCTGAATCAGATCCTGCTTTTAAGCCTGGTCGTCGGAGTATGCCTTACGGCCCTTGTGGGCTATTTGTTCACCGGCCAGCTATTAAAGCCTGTCGCACAAATCATCCATGAAGTAAAGGAGATCTCCTCCTATGATCTTTCACACCGCATCCGGGCGGGCCAGGGCCAGGATGAGCTAAGCCAGCTTGCCAATACCTTCAATGAATTGCTGGGGAGATTGCAGGAGTCCTTTGCGATCCAGCGCAGGTTTATCTCCAATGCATCGCACGAGCTTTCCACCCCGCTCACATCGGTATCCAGCCAGTTGGAAGTCGCCCTGCAGAAAGAGCGGGACGTATCCGAATACAAACAGGTGCTGTTCTCCATCAGCGACGACGTTCGGCAAATGCGGCAATTGACCCGAAGCCTGCTGGAGATCGCCAAGACAGGTTCTCAGGGAGGGATCGAGCTGAATGAAGTGAGGATCGACGAAGTACTCCTGAAGGTGACAGCCGACGTGAAAAAGCTCAATGCCGAATATAAGGTGGACCTGAACTTCGGTGAATTCCCCGAAGATGAAAAGGATTTCGTCGTATTCGGGAATAACGAACTGTTGTACATCGCCGTCCGCAATCTTGTCGAGAATGGCTGCAAGTATTCTCCCGATAAGCGGTCGGTGGTCGACCTTTTTTTTACCGAGCATAAGATCTTTATCCAGGTAGTGAATAAAGGAGATGTCATAGCGGCTGAAGAGATCCAGCAGATCTTCCAGCCTTTCTACCGGGGCGCTGGTACGCATGATTCCAAGGGGTTCGGTCTTGGGCTGGCCCTGGCGCAACGCATCGTAGGCCTGCATAAAGGAAGCATCCGGGTAGTGTCGGATATACACACCGGCACCAATTTTACCATGGAATTACCTGCTATTAAGATCTTTAATCAATGATCAAGCTCCGGGCGGTTATTTTTTGAAATCTCAAAATCCCGCAATCCCAAAATCCAAAATTGTTTTTTAATAACCTTTTAATTCCCGTTTAACGCCCCTTTAACAACGTTTCCGCAGCTTTGAAGCGTTTTTGCATTCATCTGCTGATGGAAAAATTATTTAATAACATATTGGTACCCGTTAACTTTCCGGAAGATGGAGAATCCGTTCTTAAAAGTGTCGTTGAGATCGCAGCTCCGTTGCAATGCCCGATCCATATCCTGTACCTGGTGACCAAGGGAAGTGAGGCGGAAGAGGCCGCCTTCGAACGGCTGAAGGGCCTTGTTTCCCGGGAGGTTCCCTTCCCCCTGTATATAAGGGTCAGCCGGCAGGAAGGACCGGCAGGGAGATCTATTATAGAATACTACCGTAAAAATAAGATCGACCTGATCCTCCTGTTGAGGAAGAAAAAGAGATTCCCGAATCTTTTTTCCCAATCTTTTCCCATCGACCCGGACTGGCTTTTAAAAAAGATCCAATGTCCGGTCCTGACGATCCATCCGGGTACGGCCTTATCTCTTATAAAAAATATCGTATTGCCTATCGGCGATGCCCTACCCATCCGCAAGCTGCTGGTCGCCACTTATCTGGCCAAACAATCCCAGGCTACTATACATTTGGTGTCTGCCGCAGGAGTCCCGGGGCAACCCGACGGATCTGCGGAAAGCTTGTCAGGGGCCTTTCGTCTGCTGAGTGAGAATACCAATCTTTCTGTGGAATGCAGGTCCCTTACAGGCGGGAACCTGGCTGAAGTGGCCTGGCGCTACGCGCAAACGATCGGCGCCCATCTTATCCTTGTCTCTCCCGGCAAAGAATCCCTGCTGTCCGGATCGCTCTGGTCGCTGCGCTCCCGTTCTTTATTTAGGGTCTCCGGAATACCGATCCTAGCTGTCCCCTGAATAGCTTTGTAAATTGTAGGTTAGACATTTATCGAGGTATAAAATTTTGCAACACAAAAGAAATTATATTACATTTAGTAACTAAAAGGTCTGAATAGTGAGCGATCTCAGCGAGAACGAGCTTGTCAAACGTCTTCAGCAAGATGACGTGAATGCTTTTGATATTTTTTACCGGAAGTATCATCAGGATCTCTATTTCAATATCTTAAAGCTCACGCACGACTCCGACGCCACCCGCGAAATTCTCCAGGAAGTTTTTATCGCCCTATGGGAAAAACGCATGTCCCTTGATCCCGGTCAACCGCTGCCGGCCTGGCTTTTCGTAGTAGGATACAATAAATCCATCAATTACCTGAAAAAGGCCCTGAGACAATCCGTCCGTATTATCCATACCGATGACAGCCAGCTCCTGTCCCTTCCCCTGGAAGAGGAAGCCGACTTCCGGGACACCCGTGAGAAATTGCTGGCAGAGGCTATGGAGCAGCTTTCCCCCCAAAAAAGAAAGGTATTCGAATTGTGCAAACTGCAGGGCAAGACCTATGAGGAGACAGCCCGGGAGCTGGATATTTCCAAGCATACGGTAAAAGAATATTTATCGACGGCTGTTAGCTATATTAAAGGTTATATCCGGCAACATCCTACGATAAGCCTGCTCTTTCTCCTTCAGCACCTTTGTTTAATTATTTCTTAGGGTGTTTTTAGTTTTTTGCACGATACGGGCTATTGCTCAACATGCCTCATCAGCGTGCAACGGCGCTAATAGTTCTCACAAAGCGCCTTTTTTTCGAGCTGATCCAATAGATGAACAGAGTTTTGGATCAATACAGTACAAAAGCTTGGCTTTAGCTTTTGTTTATGAGAAAATACAGCGCCGGTGAGAACTATTAGCGCAAAAAGCACCAGGCACAGGCAAGACAATTAAAAAAATACGCCTGCATACCCCCCCCATACGACACCCCTCGTTGTATTTATAGGGAGAGCAGCTTTTACGTCCCAGACAAAAAATGCAAATGGAAGATCTTAAAATCAGATTGAGGCGGTTACTGGATAAACCTGAATGGACGGAAGAGGACAGACAATGGCTGCTTACCTACCTTGAAAATACGGAAGCCAGCGAATTGAGTTCCCTGGTGCTTCAGAAATATAGCGAAGGAGAATGGCCTCCAAGGCAGATCGACCCGGAAATTTCAAAGGAAATGCTGGAAGGCATTCATGAAAGATTGGGCTTACGTCGCCCTTCCCGCAGGATTCCTGTATTTCATATGCGGACAGTCCGCATAGCGGCGGCCTGCCTGGCGGGCCTGCTGATCGTCGGGATATACTGGCGGCTGAGCAAAAGAAGAGAAGAACTGGCAGGCAATCAACTCGCCTCCCGGCAGTCTTCCCGGTATTTTAAATCCGATATACCGCCCGGTGGCAATAAAGCTATCCTGACCCTGGCGGATGGATCGAAGATCACCCTGGACGATGCGAAGAATGGAGCCCTGGCCCAACAGGGAAATACAAAAGTATTGAAGCTCGACGGGCAGCTTTCTTACAATGCCACAAAAAATAATAATGACGGGATCTATTTTAATACGATCGTAACCCCCCGGGGCGGGCAATATGAGATCGTATTGCAGGATGGAACAAAAGTATGGCTGGATGCAGCGTCCTCCCTACGCTTTCCGACCGCCTTTGCCGGGAAAGAGAGAAGAGTGGAGATCACGGGGGAAGCGTATTTCGAAGTAGCTAAGAATGCCACCATGCCTTTTATCGTGAAGGTCGGAAGATCCGAAGTACAGGTGCTGGGCACGGAATTCAATATCATGGCCTATGATGAAGAGGCCTCGCTGAAGACCACCTTGCTGGAAGGATCGGTAAAATTCGTGAATGATGGCAGGAGCAGCCTGCTCACACCGGGACAGCAATCCAGCATGGACAGGGAGGGCAAGGTCCATATCGAGAATAAGATCGACCTGGTGGAAGTGATGGCCTGGAAGAACGGACTGTTCCATTTCGAGAGCGCCGATATACAGACGGTGATGAGACAGTTATCCCGCTGGTATGATGTAGATGTAGTTTATTCGAATAAAGGATCCGTAAACCTTTTCTATGCGGAGATCCCACGTAATACTAACCTTTCCGATGCATTAAAAGCATTACAATTGACCGGTAAAGTCCATTTCGAGATCGAAGGAAGAAAGATCATTGTAACTCAATAGACCGGCTTCCTTTCCTGTGAACCCGACTACTCTGGACCAGAGTCAGGATCGGCGATGATAAAGTATTTATTGTTTAACCTTAACGATTCAAACGATGCTATCCATTGCTTGCCGGAAGCCCCTGCCTTCGCATCAACGGGGTTCCCTACAAACGCTTTTGACTGTAAAACTTACAGTCCTGTTACTCTTCACGCTTTGCCTGGACACTTATGCGGGTGCCTATGCGCAAAATGTAACCCTCTCGGAAAAGAATGTTCCTCTGGATAAAATATTCAGGGAAGTAAAAAGACAGACAGGCTATACTTTTGTTTACACCGATGTCATGCTCCGGAAAGCGAACAAGGTCAGCATCGATGTCAGCAATACCTCCCTGGAGCATGCCCTGGACCTTTGTTTCCGCGACCAGCCGCTGACTTACACCATCCTGAATAAGATGGTAGTCATCAAGGAAAAGGAAAAGATCGCCGGTCTGGCGCAAGCGGAGCTCCCTCCTCCTCCCGTAACGATCAGCGGGAAGATCACCAACCAGAACAATGAACCGCTCGTCGGCGCCAGCGTCACCGAAAGAGGCACCAGGAATTCGACGATTACTAAAGAGGACGGCGCTTTTACGATCACCGTCTCCAAACCCAATGCCGTATTGGTCGTTTCCTATGTGGGCTATGCTCCCCGTGAGTTGACTGCGGCCGGCGGGACGATGTTGAATATTACCCTGGAAAGGGTCAATACGAACCTCAGTGATGTGGTGGTCGTAGGGTATGGTACACAGAAAAGAAAAGACCTTACGGGTTCGGTGGCTTCCGTGGGTGCGAAAGAAATTAAAGATCTCGCCGCGACCCGCATCGATCAGGCCTTATCGGGAAAAGTAGCAGGGGTGCAGGTCAAGACCGTTACCGGAGAACCCGGCGCGGCTCCGCAGATCAGGATCAGGGGTATCGGTAGTATTTCCGCAGGGGCAAGTCCCTTATATGTCGTAGACGGCTTCCCTACGGATAATATACAAACCCTGAATGCCAACGATATTGAAAGCATGGATATCCTCAAAGACGCTTCTGCAACCGCGATCTACGGATCGAGAGGTTCGAATGGTGTTGTGATCATCAATACAAAAAGAGGCAAGGCCGGCAAGACACAGCTTTCTTTCGACACCTATTATGGTATCCAGAAAGTATTGAAGAAACCAAAGATGATGAACTCCATCCAGCAGGCGCATTATAGCTATGATGGATATGTGAATGCTAATCTGGATGCAGGTAATAGCACAGCCGGAGATCCGCTGGCCTGGAAGATCCCGATGCCGCAAGGCATCCTCGATGTGCTTTCCGGTAAGAATACCTATGACAAGGACGCGCTGGATCAGATCCTCCATACCGCCCCGATGCACCAATACCAGTTGTCCGCATCCGGTGGCAGCGAGAACATCCGGTTTGCCATCAGCGGAGAATACCTGGACCAGGAAGGTATCATCATCAATAGCAATTTCAAAAGATATTCACTCCGGGCGAACATAGATGCCAAACTGACGAAAAGATTGACGGTAAAATTGAACGTCAATCCTTCTTTCACCAATAAGAACGCACTCCCATCCTACACAGGCGGAGAGACCACCCTGGTGGGCAGCGCCCTCGGCACCTTTAACTGGATCAACCTGTTGGATGCGAACGGTGGCTATACCAACGAGCACGGCCGTACAGACCTTTCTGAAATGAACAATGGTCTTGCAGTGTTGAGAGAAACCAAGTCCAACCAGAAGGGCATGCGTTTCCTGGGAAATGTCAGCGCGCAATACAACCTGATGGATGGATTGAACCTGAACATCATGCTGGGTGGCAACGTCCTTAGCACAAAGGGATCCATGTTCACGCCGCAATTGCCCGTTTTTCTGAATGTACCCGCCGTAGGAACGGACAGCGCATCGCTGACCACCAACTGGATCGCGGAATACACCGTAAACTATTTGAAGAGCTTCGGTAAACATAACATCACCGGGTTGGTGGGTTATACGACACAAAAGGAAAGAGGAGAAGGTAATTCGCTGACGAGTAACAAATATCCCAACAACCTCGTCACTTCCTTAAGCGCCGTCAGCGGTCAGCTTACCGGCGGTCTGTCGAACGTGTACGAATGGTCTTTGATCTCCTACCTGGCGAGGCTCAACTATAACTACGATAATAAATATTACCTGACGGCATCCGTCCGTTCGGATGGATCTTCCCGTTTCGGATCGCAAAACAAATACGCCTTATTCCCATCGGTAGCGCTGGCCTGGCGTATCAAAGAAGAGGCCTTCATGAAGGATGTGAGCTTCCTCAGCGATGCGAAGATCAGGGCCAGCTATGGCCGGTCGGGGAATAATAATATCGGCAATTACGAGAGCTATGCCACGATCAATTACGAGAACTATGTATTTGGCAACGGGGCCGTCGGCGGATTTGCACAGGGCAAGCTGAACAACCCGATCCTCACCTGGGAAAAGCAGCAACAGGTCAATATTGGCGCGGATCTCGCCTTTTTCAATAGCCGGCTGCGTCTTTCCGTGGACCATTTCCAGTCGAAGAACACCAATTTATTGCTGAATGTGAATATACCCAGCACCACAGGATTTAACAACTCCCTGCAGAACATCGGAGAAGTTCAGAACAATGGCTGGGAATTCGTGGTCAGTACGGTCAACCTGAAAGGAAAATTCGAGTGGACGACGGACATGAACCTCTCTACCTACAAGAATAAAGTCGTCAAATTAGGTCCCACGGGAGATCCCATCTATACGGCCAACAATATCACCCAGATCGGGCTGCCCATCGGGATGTTCTATGGTCTGAAACTGGACGGTATCTTCAAGACGGCGGCGGAACTGGCAAAAGGACCCATCTGGAACCCCGGCGCGGCCGACCGCTCCAGGGTAGGGGATATGCGTTTCGTGGATGTCAGCGGCCCGAACGGCAAACCCGATGGCATCATCAGCAGCGCCGATTATACGGTCATAGGATCACCCTATCCCGACTTTTACTATGGTATGACCAACCGGTTCGCTTATGGCGATTTCAGCCTGTCTGTCGCCCTCCAGGGCACCCAGGGAGCCAAGATCTACAACCTGTCCAGGGGACAGGGTAACAGCGGACGGGGACGCCTGAGAGGATACGAGTTCAATGCTAATTACTGGAAGTCGGAGTCAGACCCCGGCGACGGAAAAACGCAGCGCCCGAACAACGCGCCAACCGGCGGCGCCCGCGCCATCGGCCAGCAATTCATAGATGACGGCTCTTTCATGCGGATCAACAACATCATATTGAGCTATGCCTTGCCGGAAAAGCTCGCGCATCGCCTCACGCTGAGCTCGATCCGCTTCTATGTGAATGCCACCAATCCTTTTCTTTTTACAAAATATACAGCCTTCAATCCCGATGTCAGCCTGAACGAAAATCCGCTCACGCCGGGCAACGAGCAGAACAACTATCCCTTGCCGAAGAGTCTCGTGTTCGGCCTGAATGTAGGATTTTGATAAAAGAATGTTTATCTAAAAAAATTATATGAACAAGATACTAAGCATAATGATATGCATATCCTTACTGGCGGTTTCCTGCAGTAAGAAATTTATCGAGCTGGCGCCCGTATCTTCCGTGAGCGTCGACGTCCTGTACAAGACGGATAAGGACTTTCAGGATGCCGTCACCGGCGCCTACGCCGCCCTCCGCAATCAGTACAACGATTTCTGGATGTTCGGAGATGTGGCCAGCGACGACTCCTGGAAAGAAGTTAGCCGCAACCAGTCTTCTTATTATATCGATGTATTCACGCTGGATGCCAACGACCCCTTGCTGAAAAGCACCTGGAGTAATTATTACAATGTAATATCCCGCGCCAACATCATCCTGGACAAGATCGCAAAGGCCGATCCGGCCGTTGTGACCAACAAGGCCCGTCATACGGCAGAGGCGAAATTTCTCCGCGCATTCGCTTACTTCGACCTGGTTCGCCTCTTTGGAGACGTACCCGAGGTCATCACTCCGGTTACCATCGAAGAGGCCTATAAGGCCGGTCGCGTAAAAGTGGACAAGATCTATGACGAAGTCATTATCAAGGATCTCCTGGATGCAGAAGGCGGACTGGCGCAGAAATATACCGGCGTCGATGTAGGCAGAGCTACCAAAGGAGCGGCAAAATCCTTGCTCGGGCTGGTCTATCTGACCCGGAAGAACTTCACGGCTGCCGAGACTAAATTACAGGAAGTGACCACGCTGGGATATACGATGTTGCCGAAATATGCCGACCTGTTCGATTATACCAAGGACGAGCACCACAGCGAATATATCTTCGATATCGAATACCAGGAAGGTTTGGGCGGATTGGGCAGCGGATTCACCAATAAATTTGCGCCCCTGTCGGCCCCCTATTCCACCTTCTTCAAGATAGCAGGCGGCGGCGGCGAAGAGAACAATCCAACCATGGATCTCTACAACGCCTTCGATCCCAGCGACCCGAGAAGGGATCCTACGGTCAACGGCACCGGCGGCTTCATCGATGGCACCGGCACCTTCGTGAAATTCCTCCAGGCGGCTACTACCACCCGGAAATATCTTACACCCGTGATCGTATCCCAGGATAGTAAGGCCAACTGGAAGGTCTTTCGCTATGCGGATGTGATCCTGATGTACGCAGAAGCCCTGAATGAAAATGGCAAGACCACCGATGCACTCACCTGGCTGAATATGGTCCGCACCCGGGCCGGCATGTCTACCTGGTCGGGACTCGATCAGGCAACTACGCGTGAAAAAATCTACCTGGAAAGAAGACTGGAACTGGGCATGGAAGGACATCGTTGGTTCGATCTGATCAGAACGGGCCGCGCATTCAACATCCTGCAGGCAAAGGGAATGAAGGACTATATGGTGCTCTATCCCATCCCCCTCAGCCAGTTGCAGATCATTAACGACCCTTCGATCTTCGCACAGAACCCCGGATATAAATGATCATTGCATGAACTGGACACAGGTAATTGACCCGTTTAATAATATAGCTTTATCGGCGCTGGCTGCGGTAGTACCCATTCTCGTCATCTTCTGGGCGCTGATCATCAGGAAGATGAAGGGCTATAAGGCGAGCCTGCTGGCTACCTCCGTGGCACTGCTGATAGCGATCCTCGTATATGGGATGCCCGTAAAACTAGCCCTCCTGTCGACGGCGCACGGAGCCCTCTACGGATTGTTCCCCATCACCTGGATCGTTATCACGGCAGTTTTCCTGTTCAATGTGACGGTGAAGAGCGGGCAGTTTGAGATCATCAAGCATTTTATGGCCTCCATTACTTCCGACCGGAGATTGCAGGCTCTGCTGATCGCTTTTTCCTTCGGCTCTTTCCTCGAAGGCATGGCAGGCTTTGGGACCCCGGTGGCCATTACGGCCGCCATGCTCGTCGGCCTGGGCTTCAATCCTCTGTATGCTGCCGGCATCTGCCTGATCGCCAATACCGCCCCGGTGGCATTTGGTTCTATCGGCATCCCGGTGACCGTCGCGTCCCAGGTCTCGGGGATCCCTGAAATGGCGATCTCTCAGATGGTGGGCAGGACCCTGCCTATTTTATCGGTGATGCTGCCTTTTTACCTGGTGGTATTGATGTCGGGCATTAAAAGGTCCGGGGAAGTACTGCCGGCCATCCTCGTCTCCGGAGTGTCTTTTGCCTTCCTGCAATGGTTCTCTTCCAACTATCTGGGTCCCATGCTCCCCGATGTGATCGCGGGACTGGGCTCGATCATCAGCCTGATGCTCTTCCTGAAGTTCTGGAAGCCAAAAAAGATCTGGCGTTTTAAGGACGAGCCGGCCCCTACGATGGATACAAAGTTGACGTATTCAGGCGGGGAGGTCCTTCGGGCCTGGTCTCCCTTTATCGTACTCACGGTAATGATCATGGCCTGGGGGCTGCAGCCGGTGAAAGATACCCTGAATGCCATCGGTGTGATCCAGTTCAATGTCCCGGGGCTGCATAATAGGATCCATTCCGCCGACGGGACGCCCCTGGCGCAAACCTTTAAGTTCAATTATCTGTCCGCCGCGGGAACAGCCATCCTGCTGTCCGCGCTGATCTCCTTGCCTCTTATCGGGGTGAGTTTCAGGGATGGATGGAAAATATTTATCGCTACGCTCCATCAGTTAAAGTTTCCGATCATCACGGTAGCCACCGTTCTGGGGTTTGCGTATATCGTCAACAACTCCGGGATCTCGATCACGATCGCGAAAGCCCTGGCTAACACGGGTGTCTTATTTCCTCTGTTTGCACCGGTGCTGGGATGGCTGGGGGTATTTATCACGGGTAGCGATACCTCGGCCAACGCGTTGTTCGGAAAGCTTCAATATGCGACGGCGGCCTCTATCGGCGTGGATCCCGTAGTGACGGTGGCGGCGAATGTCTCCGGGGGTGTGGTCGGAAAAATGATCTCCCCGCAGTCGATCGCGATCGCAGCAGGAGCAGGTCACCTGATCGGGAAGGAATCGGAACTGTTTCGCTTTACAGTGAAGCATAGTTTTTTCATGCTTTTATTCATCTGTTGCCTCACCCTGATGCAGGCCTACCTGATAAAATGGATCATTCCCGCGTATACGATGCATACCGCCCATGCGGTTGCTGCAGCACCGGCGAAGGGACCCGGGATCATTTACCTGCTGGCTGTTGCGGGTGTCTTGGCCATCATCGCGGCAACGGTACTGCTGTTGGTCCGGAAGAAGGACAACAGATCAACCCTAAACCTGACGATAACAAAATAAATGTTGGTATGAATGACTCTTTATTAAAATACATGAAAGTGGGCCTCGTACACTTTATGGCTTACCCTGCTACGATCAGGGGCGAAGGTCCGATTGAGGAAACGGTTCGGAAACTGGCCCTGGATCCTTACTTCAGCGCCATCGAGATCACGACGATCAAAGATCCCGAAGAAAGGCTGCGGGTGAAGAAAATGCTGGAAACATCCAAAATGACGATCGCCTACGGCGGTCAGCCCCGGCTCCTCACGACGGGTCTGAATATAAACGACCTGAACGAGGAAGGCAGACAGAAAGCCCTGGCCAACCTGAAAGAAGGCATCGACGAGGCCTATGAGATAGGAGCTTCCGGATTTGCTTTCCTTAGCGGTAAGTATGAAGAAGCCAGGAAGGAAGAAGCATTCCGGGCGCTGGTGAATTCCACGAACGAACTTTGCGCCTATACGAAGAGCAAAGGGAACATGAAGGTCTCTCTCGAAGTATTCGATTACGATGTCGATAAGAAAAGCCTGATAGGGCCTGCCGGCCTCGCCCTGCGGTATGCAAAAGAGGTGCGCCGGCAACATGCTCATTTCGGGCTGATGGTCGACCTCAGTCATATCCCTCTCATCCATGAGACGATCGAAGAGTCGATCCTGCCGGTGAAGGATTATATCACGCATGCCCATATCGGTAACTGTGTAGTGCAAAGTCCGGAGATGCCCGCTTATGGGGATGTTCATCCACGCTTTGGCTTTCCTAACGGGGAGAATGACGTGGACGAAGTGATTCATTACCTGCGGGTCCTGCTGGACATCGGCTTCTTAAATGAGAAAGACCGTCCGATCGTCAGCTTCGAGATCAAGCCCTTTGGGGACGAAGACCCGGATATCGTCATCGCGAATGCGAAAAGGACTTTGAACGAAGCCTGGGCAAGGGTCTGAAACATACTAACATTAACTCACCACTCACAATTTACTACTCACTTATAAACACAGCTCACATGATAACGATTCAACGCCGTAATAACATTAGCTACAAGCTCCTGGCCTTCCTATGGATAGCAGGACTACTGCCATCCGTAACAGCCAATGCACAGGGGATCCAACGTTCCAATGTACCCGCGCCCGCCTTTGAAGTAACAGGCAGTATCTATCCCTGGGATATCCATGACGAAGGCATCGATCTCGTTCTGGACAACGTGACCAGCATGGCCGGCGCCAACTCTGTCTATTGCCTGGCGGTCATGCACCGGGAACACCGCCCCTTCAATTCGGAAAACCTGCCGGGAGTTTTTACTTTTATACATAATCCCGTCCGCCATGAATGGGATGCCGAAGATTCCCGGGCCTATTTCCGTCCTCATATGGAAATGTACGGCGTTATCAAACCCGTGCCATCCGACAATGCCTGGCTCAACCAGACCGATTGGTTGAAATTATTACTCGACAAGGCGCATGCAAGAGGTCTCCGCGCCGGCGCTGAAGTCTCTCACACCTATATTCCCGTAGCTTTGCTCACTGCACATCCCGAATGGCAGCAACGCGATATCAATGGCAAGACCACCGGAAAGCCCTGCACAAATAACCCGGATGTCCGCCAATACCTGCTCGCGCTCTACGGTGATATTGCAACCAATTATGATGTGGACTATATCCAGACCTGTATGCTGCTCTTCAGCAATAGCGCCGACGCCGATAAAGGCACCTGCTTCTGCGAGTCTTGCCAAAAGAAGGCAAAGGCGCAGGGTTTCGACCTGACGGCAGCCATCCCCGTCCTCAAGGATAATCCCTATGCACAGCCGCAATTGGATAAGTGGGTGGACTTCAGAAGGTCCAGCACGACGGAAATATACAAGCTCGTCACCGACCGCATCCACCAGGCCAATCCGAAGATCGACTTCCGCCTGAATGACCTGAACAACCGGTCTTCCGGCCTGCACCTCGATGAGTTGAAAAATGGAAATATCAACTCCGTTCACCTGTCTACGCACACAGAACAGAAAGGCTATGAAAAAGGCGACCGCGCATCCCGTATCCAAACCACTCATTATTATGGCGGACCAAACATGCCCATCATCGCAGGTGTTCCGGCCCGTTTGCTGACGACGGTGGCGATC
>Ga0307516_10000647_pt1 | contig 47155 bp, 59 predicted proteins | sample 19_EM_MG_FD_203310 | JGI IMG/M metagenome (GOLD analysis project Ga0307516, IMG submission 203310) | Populus trichocarpa ectomycorrhiza microbial communities from riparian zone in the Pacific Northwest, United States - 19_EM | ecosystem: Host-associated > Plants > Roots > Unclassified | place... | reverse complement strand
AAAGGTAATGTCAAGCTAAGCAAACGGGTGACTGGAATGCATTAAACCATACCACAAGTTCTTGCAAATTATTTTGCAAGGGAGTCCCTGTTAAAAGCAGGCGCCATTTTGATCCAAACTTCAGCATAGTTTGATAGCGTTGAGACTGGAAATTCTTCAAAACATGACCTTCGTCATACACGCAACACTGCACAGGCTATTGGAGATTTTGAGCTATAATCCAAAGGGGCGGAACTCACATCCCATTCCATTCTGCGAAAGAACTTTCGGTCGCGATCATCTCCTTGAGCCAAGTTGTAGGTGGTGATAAGAACTTCCCAGCCTTCATCCTCTTGGCTTTTACACCGTTGTGTCTGGAGAAGTGTTTGCCTCATTTCTACTCGCTCGTCTTTACCACCATAATAAGTCTGAACAGATAATGACGGGGCAAAACGAGCAAATTCGCGGCACCAATTTTCTAGTGTGGATGAACTAGGGAATGGTTGGAAGGGCCAGATAAAAGATGAGTGAAAGTAGCGCTCACGGTACAATGATAAGATGAGGGCCCTTGGCCCCGTTCTCCTTCAGATGTGCCAAGAATGCTATAACCTGGACGGTTTTACCAAGACCTACAGGGTGAAATGATGACTGAATATTGTTTCCAGAATATATGGGTGACATACCCATCTCGTCTGCGAGGATGCAGCTCAGGTTTCTCCGATACAACAAATTGAGCCAATTTACGCCAAGGAGTTGATATTCTTTCAATTGGACGGATGCAGAAAGCAAGGATGGTTGTTTGACCAGATAGTCACTGGGTTTCTGATCTTTCGCAACGGTCAAGGATGTCATGTTGAGCGCTCCATCCTCCGTATCAGCTTCTGGAAGGGACAATTCCATGGGCGCCCCCCTGTTTTTGATGGGGTCAGTCGCCCATGAAGCGATAGCAGCTCGGAGAGAGGTGCCGATTTGCTCGCAATCCTCAAGAATACTGTCAACTGCCCCATATTCCTCGAAGATTCTTTGACATTCTTCAAACATCCGGGAACTAATTCCTGCTGGACCAGATTTCCTCCCACCCTGACCAAGCTTGTTATTCAAGTCATCTAAAGACTCAAATGGGCGCAAGCCAAGGATGGTATCCGCTTGAGTTTGTGTACAACCTTTGTGGTGTAATGGAATAAACTGATGTTGCAAGTCATCAGAGAGATGAACGAGACGTACCTGTCAGTTCTTGCAAGGCTTCAGCCCCAGCTACATTGAAATAGTCCAGCACGCGACTTTCGTTAGAGTTGTCTGGCCGTCCCCGTTTCTCTATTCGCCCATCCTCCTTGCTATCTAGGAAGTCCAAATCGGAATCCGAGTCGACCACTAGTTTCTTTATGCGCTTTCGGCGGACGGGCGCGACCACTGGCGTTTCAGGTGATCCTGGAGGCTTCTTAAGATCACCAACGGGTTTTACGATAGGCGTCGAAACGCTAGGGGGCTTGACCTCGAGGATGGGACGGTTGGCATAGATCATAGACTTCTTACCCTTCTCCTTCGCCGCTACCCTTTGTGCCTTATTCGCCTCTTCAATCTCCCTGACCCTCCCAATAGCGTCTTGGTGTGCATGGTTGGGGGCCGATACTTGCGTGTCGGTCCAGAGGGGATCGGACAGTAGTTCAGTTGCCCTCTTCACATCTCCTTTGGCATGGGTCCAAGCAGCTTGCACGCGATCAGGAGATTCCATTGGCATTGTGAGTCGAAATCGGGTGAACTTGGGATCGGAAGCAGCAACGTTGGTTGGGACATCTTCAGTCGAAAGGAGTCGACCCCTCACGATTCGTTGTCTTGAAGATCCAACTACCGGCAAATCGTCATCCGAGGACGTAGAGTCATCCTGCCCGCTGATGGGCCGCCGTCTTTGAACTGGACGCTGAACGTCGGGAGAAGGTGGTGAGTTCGGAATATGTGGGGTGACGGAGGAAGGCCCTATGTTCACACGTTTCCGAGGGGGCCCTTCCTCCCATAGCCCAGGAATATGGGGATTTTCGGAATTCCATGGGCGGCGTAGAGACGAGTGATGATAATTTCCTGACGACATGAACCCGCTCGGTGCGCTCAAAGGATCGGCGCTCGGTAGGCTCCATGTAATCGGGGTGTGGGTGGCCTGTGCGGCTGCCACGTCATATGCGATATGAGGGTGAAAAGTATGTTGGTTCGCTGGGGAGGAGAGTGGGCTGGAATTGGGGACGAGAATAGTGGGTCTCGACGAGGGTGTACTAGTAGTGGGGAAAAACCTGGAAGCCAGAGTGGCATCGCGAGATTGAAGAGGCGGCGTATATGCTACTCGAGGAGTGCCCAGTGCCGATGGTGATTTGGAAGGATTCAAGGGGTGGCTCGGGCCGCTCGACGTTTGCTGCTTGCTAAATCGCAGCTGTTCGAGTGCAGTTTTCTGTGGAAAGAGGGAATGGATGGTCGGCGAAAACGAAAGCAAGCTCGTCTGAGAAACTGTACCTTATTGCTGGCTGTGGCCTCTGCGACGGACTGCATTTGCCACGGGATGGTCAAACGAGGGTGTGAAGCAAGTGTCGGTGCGGTGGTGAGGACCGCTGCTTGTCACGATTTGCTCCCGTCGGAGTCGAACCCGACAGTGATGAGACTCTAGCTGGACGGCTCATCGACAAAGGTTGTACAGAGAGAGTTCGCCAGAGACAACGAATACGCCATTCAATTATAGCCCTACAAGTACATACGCTCCGTCGCGGCGACTGAATCACAGTCCTCGCCCAGACGAGCACATCCAGTACGAGTGAGACGTTGCCACACGCAACATTGCGGGCAACAGCCCCTCACCGTCTCTCCCAGCGTGCTCGCAGACTGTGTTGTTCACCCGACAGAGGAGGTCATTGTCAACAGAACCAGCATCGCTTACTAATCACCATGTCCTCTCCGTCTGCATCAGTGTCCCTGGAAGACCATGACGATTCTCCTGCCAGTCTCTTCTTAGAAGGGGCTTATCATCATGGAAATTATGCCACACGCATGGAAGAGCTCTTCGACGACGGCGCGAGCGACAGGTCCCACGAGGAAGACGACGACAACTTCGTATACACTGGCTTGGATGCTACAAATGCGAACATGGGTTACAAGGACATCCTACGAGATGTCCTTGGTTCCGAGCTCACGGATGACGACGAAATGAGCCCTGGGATCGACAGGTCGGCAGCCAGCAGTGAGTCGCCGGCCGAGGATTCTCTTGTCAGTTGAATCCGGCCATTCAATGCCATTTCATTGACCCTCACCTGCAGTTTCAAAATATTCTTCCAGACCCTCCTCTGCGTCCATCCTCTGAATCGCCAGTACCTCAAGCACCCGGTTCCCCCACTTGGAGTGGATGGAAATTCTCTCGTTCACACCTACACCCTACTGTTTCCCGACTCAGGTCACACACACCACACCCATTCCAAACACCCTCTCACAGTGCAACATCCTCGAATTCTCAGATACATGATGGGAAGTCACCCTCACCGTCACACTTCTCCACAATCTCGCGCATGTCCTCTTCTTCCAACCTTCCTGCCAGATTGTCCAGTGAGCCGAAAGATGACCCATTCCGCACCGCACCCCCTGAACGGGCTGTATTTAGGTGGACAGACCTGCGAATCATCATTGGGGATATGTACAATCCCGTATCACAGAAGCTCTCGTCTGTCCTCGGAGCTCCATATGTGGGATCACCTACGGTCTTGACCGCCAATGGACTCATATGTATCGGGACCACCGAAGGCAGAATATACGTTTATGATTTCAAACAGAAGTTGAAATGCGTCTGTTTCTCTCCCGGTATGTCTTTCATTCCGTTCATCAGGTCTTGATGTGTATCCTCCATTACAGTCGACACTATCGGTGCGGTAACTGCCCTTGCGTTGTCGCACGACAAAACATACGTTGCATCGGGACATGCAACTGGTCATATCCAGCTATTCGACTTGAACAGTCCCAAAGCACCTTTATATTCCGTCCCACCGACCACCTGGCAAGCAGTTGCCTCCGGGAAAAAAGAAGGACACCTCCAAGGGTCTCGAATCATAAGCATCGGTTTTGTAGCCGGGAGACATGCAGCCATCGTCTCAGCAGACGATCGAGGGCTTGCCTTTTCGCACAGTCTCGGCAAGATACTTTTTGTTGAAGCTTCTGATATCCTCCGAATCCTCGGGAAATATCAAGAAAACGGCATTCCAAGCACTTCTCGCCCTGGTATATCATATACACTCTCCAAAAGTAACTATTCGTCATCTGCTCCTGACACCTCTCTTTCGCGGCCTCGTCAAGCGAGGTACTCGATCTTTGAAATGCTTCCCTTACCTCTTGGAACATCCCCCCATCCGACCGATGCATATAGTATCGTTGCTTTGCTGACCCCAACTAAGCTTGTCGTCGTCGGTTTGAAGCCGACACCGAAGACTTGGTTTAAGTGTATGCGCCCAAGGGAACATTCAAAATCCAAAGGCACGATGGCGTGGTATCCGAGCGTTCTACCTCGTTCATCAGCTGGGCCCCCTTCCAACCTTGATAATACCCTGGTACACCCTTTGTTGGTTTACACATGGGGGCCACAACTACACATAATCCAGGTCGTGGAATCTCGCACGAAGCATGTATCACAAAACGCACGGACTGGACGGAAGACCGAAGTCGAGGTTGGCGGCATATCTTATCAAGACATTGGTTGTTGGTTCACCGAGGAGGATGTTCTTAGCGTCCAGTGGCTGAACGCTCGCGTACGTTTGTTTACCTCCGGTTCGCTGAGAATTAATGTAAGGCAATCCGCAGCAAATCGTCGTGCTTACAGCGACGACCTTACAGGTTCACGATGCGCAACACTTTACGGTGATTGAGCGAGTGAATTTTGACGCCTTCTCTCTAGCATCACCCACTTTGGGCTTCGGAAGCAACGGGACTCTCTCGTACTTGGAGTCTCTGCCGCCCCTCAGTCACAGCCTTCGTGTATACAAGGGAAAGATATTTCTACTTGTGAGTAACTGAAACCTTGTTGCAGATCTATACCAAAGATATGCCATCCAGGGCCGGAATAACCTTCGCGTTGGAACCCTTCTGACTTGGGCGGACAGAATCCTTGCTTACGTACAAGATGGTGATTTCCTCAGTGCCATTAGTCTGGCCAGGGAATACTACGTCGGCGAAGCTCCTGGGAGTAGGGAGGGACTTCCGGATGATCCTCATCTCCGCAAATTGACTATCGGCGAGCGAATGCGAGGCTTGATGGAGGCATCGACAACTTACGCATTTTCGGAAGATCGCATGACTGACGGAACCCATGTCACCTCAGACGGTCGTGGAGTCGATCGAACGTCTCTCTTTGAAAATTTGGTCACCGAATGCTGTCGAGCATGCGTCGCCCTCCAAGATTTTGAATTCTTATTTGAGGACCTATTCCAACAATATGATGAAACGGGCATTTCAAAAATATACCTTCAGCAAGTAGAACCCTTCATTCTCGACAATCAAATTCGCCATGTCCCACCACGCGTCACGCAGCGACTCTTATACATGCATGAAGAGGATGGCCGTCCTTTTTATGCTGAGAGGATAATATGGCATATCGACCCGGATTGTTTGGACATTAACCAAGCCATCCACCTATGCCAGAAATATGGCTTATATGACGCTCTCATCCATGTGTATACTCGTGCACTGCGTGACTGCGTCGCTCCCGTCGTCGAGCTTGTCGGCCTCATCAGGAAAGTCCAACGGTACCGCAAATTGGACTCAGAATCCTCAGACGCATTGCAAACGGAGTGTCCCGTGGGCGTAACGATCGAGTCTCTCGTCGTCAATGGGTACAAAATTTTCCCCTATTTGGAGAATATCCTTTCAGGTCTTTCCCACCCTGGCGGAGAGGCTCTCCCGGACGATGAAGCGTATTGTGCGAAAGAAGATTTATATGCCTTCCTCTTCTCCGGGACCTCGAGCGCCTGGCCTTCTGGTGAAGGTGCCAAGCTCGTCCTGACTTCGATTGAGGATGGAGCTGCGGAACCGACTTATCCATACGTCAGATTGTTGCTTTCCTTCGATTCCGAGTCTTTTCTTCATTCCCTCGACATTGCTCTCGAAGATTCACACCTGAACGACGATTCCAGTGGTACGAGTCGGCTCGTCATCATCAAAATCTTGCTCGAGATCCTGATATCGGGTGATCTGTCTTCGAGCGATAAAACCTTCGTGAATATCTTCATCGCTCGCAATGTCCCTAAATATCCGCAATTCATCCAATTAACCCCAAGCACCCTTCATGGCATTCTGGTGGGACTCGCTGAAGATGAGGATGCAGATACGCGAGAGGACCGACAGCTTGCTGCTGAATACCTCCTCTCGATCTACAATCCTCACGAAAGGGAACGAATTATTCCGATCTTCCGTTCTGCTGGCTTTTTTAGAATCCTCCGGTCATGGCATCGCGATGAGGGTCAATGGACTCTCTTAACACTTACGGACCTTGAAGACCCTGGTCTTCCCATGTCGGAGCTCTTTTCCAACCTCCACGACGCCCTAACTTCAGCCGCCCACGATAATGGTGCAACTGTGCCAGATGGACTCGTCAGTATCATATCCGATGCTATTCCCAGATTACTCGATGCAAGCGTAACAAGTACTGGTGCTTTATTAGACAAGCATGCACCTCACTTGCATGAACTGGCAGTACGCATTCTCGGCGACAGAGATGATTCCTTGGCTTTTCTCTATCTTGAGCACCTTCTTGAAAATGAAGCCGAGGATGGGTCTTCTTCCCGTCTTGTCTCTGGCCTCAAACTATCTCACCCCCTTCGCCAACTATACCTATCCTTACAATGCCGATATCACCAGGAACGAGTGGTTGCAACCTTGCAGCGGCTTCCCAACGACTTTCTCGAGTGGGATGAGATCCTCCAGATTTGCGAAACAAATGAAGTCTACCATGCCGTCATATGGGCTACTAATTGGCGGAGGTCCCCCCAGGCTGCCTTGACAAGAGCCGAAGGCTACCAGAAACATCTGAGCTCTGTAATAGCGCAGGCTTTTTCTACTGATTCGAGTTTGGAACTTGACAACCTGCCTGCCAATCTAAAATCTCTCGAACAAATTGCACGCATAGGAATAGATATATGTCTCCAACACTCGACGTCCAACTCAGGTATAAACCTGGAAGATATCTGGCTCCAACTTCTGAGCAGTCAGATGACTGCTATCCAAGTTTTATGCAGCTCCCGCACGGATATGGGTCCGACAAATCTCGGTGATGCTGAGAGGAGCACGGTTCTTCTCGATCATGCGTTGACAACTTTGCGCGGCATTGTACAAGCCACATTTGCCTCTCTGGTTTCGGTCACTTCGACACTGGCTATATCGTTTCCTAGACTGTTCGCACGACTTGTCAACTCGGCATCCACAGCGGCAAATACACAATACACAGAATTTCGCCTGATTCTTGGGGAGATGCTGGAGTCATACCGATCGGATGGGGACATGCTTCTCATCGCAAAACATCTCGTCGATCGTGATCTATTTCAATCGATAGCGGATGTCGCGCGTGAGCGGGAGAGAGGTTGGGCACCTTCACAATCTGTATGTATCTATTGCCGAAAGGTCATTCTTGGCAGTAAGCATGCGGAACCTTCGGAGAACGTCTCTCATGAAGTAGTGGTGTCCCGGACAGGAATTATGTATCATACACGATGTCAACCGTCGACATCAATAAGCGATAATAGGTAGTAACATTCATTACACAAAACTATGCTATGCTGTCCTTTTTAAGAATCTTCACATAACACCGTTTTTCAGGGCATGTCTCAATCATACCAGCGGATGTACTCACCGTCCATTACATAGATTATTCCCTTTAAAGCCTTGAAACTTTCACTGCGTTCTGGTACGACTCCTAGTAGTTCTGCATCTTTTGCGAATGCATCTACGTCAAGGATCATCTGAGTCCGTATGCGTGCTTCATCTCTGTCGTCCTCCTCCTTTCCAGAAGTATTACTTCCGAACAAAGAATATGCGCTCTTCTTGCCCTTTTTAAGTCGACGAAGAGACTCTTCTGTTTTCCTCATGGCTGAGAGATAGCCAACGTATCTGAGGATGTGGATGTAGAATTGTTTCAGTAAGAAGTAGCCCATGATCGGCGCACCTTAGCGCGACGTTATCGAAAACCTTGCTCGCATATGCTTCCAGGTAGTCTTCAGTCAGAGATTTCCCCGGTCCTGCACTCGTCCCAATCCCGAAAAACTCTTTGAGAGGGCGGAGAACGGACGATAGAAAATAACTCGGCTCGTTGGGAACATGTTTATTAGACATTGCCCTGAATTGGGATGGTATTGACCGAACGGGCAGCAAGGCATCTGAGCATCGCTTCGTCATGATCCTTATAATTTGATCTGACATTGGTGGAATCAGAGAGGCGAGATCCGAGAACACATGCTGGAGAGCCCCGATGGGAGCGTCATCGTCTGATGTTTCGGGGAGCATCATACTAATCTCTTCATGCCACATGGCGAGAACGCTCCTCTCCATCGTCCTGATGTCCCTAATGAAGATAGCATATTCTCGGAGAAGGGTGTCATCGGCTGCAACCTGCTCCACTATAGGTGATCCAGACGTCGGAACAGGGGTAGCGGAACGTGATGAAGAACCAATAGTCTAGGATACGGGAAGTGGTAAGGTTATGGTATATTAATGGAATGCGACTTGAAACCTTTTCATGAATTGGACCAGTCACCGTTTGGGAGTCCAATGCAAGCCGAAGGCTTTGGTCTAGCCATTTCTTGAACCTGATCAAAATCTAACGGGAAAACGCCATGATCAGAGGAAGCTTCTTTTCTGGACTGGAGACAAGGGAACCTGAAGAGTTAACTTCCAGAACTGTTGGCATAACTCTGGGAGGAAAATGTCCACATTCCAGCATGTTGAGATGGCAGTCCAAACAGAGGAGGCTTGTGATGAAGCAAAGCCATCGGCACCTGTAAAATGGTAAGGCTGTTTCCATCACGATATCAAAGGACCAAGTGTTCACCTTCGCGGAATGAAGAGGGGACACGGGATATAGTAAGGTGATGTTCGAGTTCTCGAATTATCTCCTTCCACCGCATCTGGAAGTATACAGGAAGTTGCCATCTTTGTTCAAATGCTTTGAAAGCAGGATGTGACTGCATCGCTTCGAACGAATGTAAAGAGGGGGCAAGGGATTCGAGGGATCTCATAAATGCTCGAGATATCTCGAAATTCTGCCAGGTCACGAGTAAGCCTTTCTGTTGGAAGGATAACCTGAAACTTACTTTTTTGAACTCATCTGGTCGACCGGACGAAAAAACGGTACTCCCTAATTCATCCATAATTGCATTGCCGAACTCTTCCCATGTGACATTGGCTAGGATTTCGAAGCGGTTGGAATTCAAGTGTTTGGTTGATTCGGGGACTTGGAAGGAGTATTTCTGCTTCTCCCAATGAGGCATCAGGGACTTGACGGAAACGGTTTCAGCGATGTCCATAATGCGATTTAAATCCCGCTCGACAAAACGTAGAGCTTGAGTATATAGCCTGGCAAGCGGGTCATCCGTCTCTTCAAGAAAACGTATGTAGGTGAAAGCCGAGTTTGAGTCAAGGTCGGGAGAGAGGCCTTGCTTCTCAGAAAAGAAAACTCTGAATGGCGTATACGGCGTCTGCGGTGGCACCCATGGCGTTGCTAATGAAGATGGTGTGTTGACAGGGGGGAGAGGCGTATGAGGAACAATCGGGGAATGGGAAGCGGACAAAGCTCCGTGATAAATCGTCTATTGAAGCTTTTCTAGGTAAATACTGTTGAGCGGGAGGGGCTAAATTTACCTTTCTGACGAAAATGCGGACCACCTCCCGTCTTAAGACTTCTTCAGCATCTCTCCACAGACCTAGCATATCGTAAGTCCTCAAACATTCCGTGAGATCCAGAATCAATGATGATTTCTCCGGTTCCTTCGCGTTTTCATGACCTTTCCCATCAATTAGTTTATTCAAGGTGGTCGCGAAAACGTTGTCCAGGTCAGAGGAAATCGTCGAACGTATCCTATCGATTCTCTGCAAAAGTGTATGATACTTATCAAGAGGCATCTTGCAGAGTGATGGCTCACAAACCCATTCAATCTCGTTGAAAAAAAGACAGTTCTCCGCCTTCGCCTTGCTAGCGTGATACACGAGCTGAATATATTCCGACGCGACTCGACCCAAGAGCTTTGCCATATTCTTACGGGAACTGAAAGACTTGAGTGGATTTCGAGATTCAGACGGATTGACCTTACGTGTCTTCTGCGACCTCGGTGATGTGACTCGCTGATATCTTAAAATCATTATCCTGGATAAATTCTGCATGGTCCTTGGGAGATGTAATAAGCAGGAGGGACTCGGAGCGGGTCAGGGATTCTGATAATTTGAGGAGGAGATGCAGGATTGTCTGTGATGAAGTTAGACGGGGAGGGAGGGAGCCATAAATGTCCACACTTTCTCTTCCCGAAGAAGTGCTCGCTTCTCAAGCTTATCTTGGATGGCTTCTTGGATGACCGTGAATTCGTTTTGCGATTGCTGCATACTTGAGATGAAAAAACACATTGGAATAGGATGACTGCTCACTAAAACTTGATCCTTCAAACCTCCGAGGGGAGACCGTATTCTTTGGAGCCTGTGGCCCTCGTCCTTCAGGTCTGTGCTCAGGCTGATAAATGCCTCATAATCATCGTTGATAAGTTTGACTAGTTCTTCCTTGAGTTCGGACAAGTACTCTCGCAACTGCGTTCGTAGATCTGGCAGGGATGTATGCGAACGCGAGAGTAGAAATCTCTCGACGTCGAAATCCTTGGCTACGAGATACGGGTTTTCGTGGGACAAAGGAAGATAATCTGGAAATTGGTCGGGGTTTCTTGCGGGACGGGTTGCTTCGCGAACTGCGAGTTCCTCTGCAAGGCGATCCAGCTGGAAGGGATCTGCACCAGCCATTCATGCAAGTCAGAAACAGTTAAGTAGTTGATTACATAATCGACAACAAAATAACTAAAGAAATAACTAATTGCCGATTGAGCTCCTCCGAAGCCAGTTCCGCACACTGTTGTAGCGATCTCCCCCTGTCATCCTCCTCGGCTTGGATGTGGGAAGCGACTCAACAGCAGATGTTCTCGATTGGTGAAGTGCAATAGGAAGAGGGCCCATGGCTTCAATGGCCTTGATTGCAAGCGCAGTGGCGAAGCCGCGGTTGCCGATAGGAAGCCCTAACGGTCCATACTTGTAGATCCAACCAACCTCCCAACCTCCATCGTTGTATTGAAGCGGTAGAAGCGTACGAAAATCGGTTTCGTTTCTGATTCCAACGACAGCACAAGCCAATATGCGCATCGCAAGCGCAAGCGAGTCACCCTCGGCGCCAATCCTCTCTTGGACTCTTTCCCTCAAAAGCGGTTTCAACTGTGCATGAAGGTCTGCATCCCCCGAGCTGGCAAGTAACCTACTGATGAAGAACAAAAAGCAGTCAGGTGTCTCGTAGTATCTGGAACCCTTGAGGTATGCTTTGCTGTGAAGCACCTCTTGAACCCATTTTAATATTCGATGGAGCTCGTGCCCGCGCCCATATGCATAGAACAAACACAGTACATTGACGCAAACGACGGGGTCATTGCGTTCCTGCGGACTTGCCGATTCAGCCATAAAGATAGAAGGAAGCTTGGCTACTCACGAGGATATTATCGTCGCTCTCAAAATACTCAGCTATCTGGTCCAGGACAGGCGCAGCGAGATGTTTCTCACACCGGAGAGTTGTGAGGCCAAGTGAAGTCGTGTCGACGTCAAATGGGCTTTTCTCCGTGGTTACCTGCTCTTCGGCTGACATGCATAGTATCAATGCGTTTCGTTCTCGTCAGGGGCGAAAACAACATCATACCTCGGAAAAAGTTCCACAAATTAGGATGCTCTACAAGGTCCACGAGCGTTCTGACGTTTGAAGAATCTATTAGCCTGATGTAATAGGGTACGTAAATATCGGAAACTTGCCGGTCGTTTGTAGCCTCTAAGATTAGGAGCTGTGTAAAGTTTTCACGTAGTTCGGTAAGATCTTCTTTCTCTGTTCCCCTTGTCACAGAACAGAGGCGCCCAGCGTTCTGCAGGAGAAATTCTCGACCTCTCTTGAGAGGATCTCCAAAGAGATTGCGGAGCGCGCGTTCTACTGCCTCGGATGTGTCAAAGACAATAGCGTGCAATCCCACGGAACGAGCTGACAAAACGTTCTCTAGCCGATCGTCAATGAAGATAGTTCGAGCAGGATCGACATTGGTCTTCTTCAGGACGTGCTTGTAAAACTCGAGGTCCGGTTTGCGCTCCCCTGCGGCGCCAGAGGTGAAAATCTGGTCGAAGATAGACCAATCCGTCGGTTTCGTACGAAGAACTGCATAGTCAGGTAGGGAAATATTGGACATGGCGTAGACGCGAAGTTGACCATCCGACTGTGCCTTGAGTTCCCGAATTAATGAGACGAGTCTGTCGTCCGCCTCCAGTGAATCACGGGCCTGGTCGAATGCTCTTCGAATCTCATGTGCGTCAAGTCTGAAGGCGGCCCCGACGCTTGCGTAGCAGTCCTCCTCCGAAAGGCGACCTCGCTCGTAGTCGAACCATATCGGAGAAGATAGGATGGCGCGGAGTGTGCTCGAGGAGATACTAGTTTGTGTTTTGGACGACCATTTAATCAAGACATCTCCCAGGTCAAATATAATGGCCGTATATTGACGAGATTGAGACATCATGGAGAAGGCAAAGGATGGTGAGCACTCAGTACCAGTGCTTGTACTTATTGTAAGAGACTTACATATATGTGCCTTGATCTAGTTGATGGAAGAAGTCGCCACTAAGTAGTACAAACTAAGTATAATAACTTGTCATGGAACATTCAGCAGTTTGGTTTGACTCGTCAAATTATTATGTTCCTCCAACTTGTGTGTAATTTTCAGAGCAGCACGAAATCTGGTTCATTTCAATACCTGCTATGGATTTGCAATCATGCTGGCGTTGACATGGATGGGATTCTGTCATGTATGCACGGATCGCAGGAGGTTGTCACCAGTGGCCTCAAAAAATGAGAGCATTGGCCGGCGGGGTACAACGTTCTTAGCAATCTCCTCAGCAGTAAGTGTCGCGCCTGTTCCTGGTCGACGTCGTTGCTCGCCAGTGGTGCTGTCATTCCTGAGTTGGGGTTGCAGCTGGCGGCTGTGTTCCTTGCAAGTTGCAATTCATATAATGAGCTGTTCCTAAAGAAAATAGTCGGATCACTATGATTATAGGTCGACAAGACTTGCTTACTTACGGGAATGGGCAGCGTTCGCGTTGACAACATTTTCAGCCTGTACTGCGCCAGGAGACAGCCGGCACGGTGACTAGTCAATCTTCAGTGAGTGCGTCCATGTCCTTACCACCGAAGCCGCCGTATTGCTGTCGTCCGCTTCCGTAAAATTGCTAGGAAGTATGCTCCATGGGAATGCCACGAAATGGTCACCCTTGTCCTCGACTGACTCTCGACCTTCGTCGCCTTGCGCACAGGCTTCTGACTCACAATCTCGACCATCGAAGGTCCCAATCCAAATCGGTGTGTATTCCGAGGTCACGACTTGCGTTCGACCCAAATTCATTGATTCGTTGTTCAAGGCCATGCAAACAGGGTTCTAAAAAGACCCGTCCTATGGCCCTCTCGAGGTGGTTGTGATGGATTGCGGGTAAAAAGAATGAATAACGGAGTCACACTCAGCTTCCGGTAACACTCTTACAGCAAAACCCGGACATGTTTCTCACTTGTTCACCATTTGTTCCGCATACTTAACGGCAAAAGGCAGCCTATCGACGTGGAGGAGATAGTTATGAGTGCACGGACAATCGGTCCCTCTTCACTTCATTGGCACGAAGGCAACAAGGTATCTTTGCCTGGAGGGAACAAGGACATGCGGAAAACAGAAGGTCGGATAAGAAGCCACATGATCAACTCGTAATCAGTCTCCATGTGTGATAACATTTTTTGACTTCGACACCTATGGAGAAAATGGTTTGTGGAAGTGTGCGCAAATACCATAGTCATTAAGCGCTGACCTTGATAAATTTGCGTGGTTAATCGTGGGTCTTCTGCTGTGTATGGCTCGAGTAAACATTATCCGCGATAACATATGCAGTAAAGGCGACGACGGCTATGCCGAAGCCCGGGAAGAGATTGCGAAACATAGTGCGATTGGCGAAGACCGGGTGTTTCCGCCATGCTTCCCTCTTGGCCCATGGGTCCCTGAAAAGTGGGAGATTGGACATTCCTGTGAAAATGATTGAGGCGATGTACGATGACATCCAGTTGTGTCTTACAGACGAACTTGCTTGGTGGGGTGTCGGCGGAATCAAGCTGCCGGCTGCGAGCGTGACCGTAAAGTTGTAATGACGGCTCACGGTTGTATTACAATGAATCACGTGATCGTTTGGACGTTTAGGGCAGGAAATGAGAGTTGTCTCATTGCTCAGGCTGTGTGCGTTGGACAGTCTCTATCCTTCCTTTCCTTCTCTTCTTCCATTCCCTCAGCTCCTGCTCTCATTTGTTCTGCACGCGCAGAAGCTTCTTTGAGATTATGCCAGTGGATCATGACCGCTTACTTGTTCTCAAATCATCTCCGAACGTCCCCAAGAGTGCTGCCGTCCCCAACGGCATCAATCATACTCATCGTGATGACGAACGGCCCTCAATGAGTGACGACGACGATGAATTGCCTTTGGTGCGTGCTTCAGATGCAATCCTATAGTTATGCTTCTTACCTGGTTCTGTTCTGCCACCTCATCATTCAGTCGCAAGCAACACACAACTCAGAGTCGGTCTTCACACCACCTCGCGATCGAAAGCGCAAGAAGCCAATATATGCCGAGTCTTCCAGCGAGGACGACACACCTCTCGCTTCATCTCCCGCCAAATCCCTCAAGTCTAGCAATTCCAAAATCCTAGCACAGGCCGAGGGCAAAAAAATTCCTGTTGTCGAGACCTCCAATCAGTCAAATGATGACGCGTTTCCTCAGCCCAAGGCCAATGGCATCGTTCGAAAGCCCCCTAAAAAGAAGCCCAAACAAAGCGATGACTCTTCCGACGATGATCAGCCCCTTTCCACTCCAAAGGAACCCCCTGCAGGGCGGAGGCGCAAAGTTAAAGTCGAGACAAAATATTCCTCCGACGATGACAAACCGATAGTGAAGAAGTCCTCTTCGAAACCCCGGGTCAGAAAAGTCAAGGAAGACCCCAGCAACTCGGAGACCCCGAAACCTAAGAAGAGGGCGAAAGCTGGCGATGCGATAGATGGTGGGACCAAGAAGAAAAGAAAGAAGGAGGAAAAGCAAGAGGAGGAAGAAGAGGTGTTTAGATGGTGGGATGCGGATCCCAATGGCGATGGCTCTGTGAAGTGGCAAACCCTTGAGCACAACGGCGTAATCTTCCCCCCTCCCTATGAACCCTTGCCTAAACACATTAAAATGAAGTACAACGGTATTTATTGTTCTTTTCGCCTCTCCTGCGTTACAGAATATTCACGAAGACTTTTAGGAAAGGAAGTCACACTTCCGCCATCAGCGGAGGAAGTTGCAGGTTTTTATGCAGCCATGTTAGAGACGGAACATGCACAAGACGCCACGTTCAACAAGAATTTCTTCGACGACTGGAAAACCATAATGAAACAACATTCCCCTGTTTGTCGCATGGTTTCTATTACTTACGATCCTTCTGACTATAAACCAGCTTTGTGGAACACAAATTACATCGTTCGCACAATGTGACTTCCGCCCAATGTTCGAGTATTTTGAAGCAGAGAAGGCCAAGAAGAAAGCCCTGACAGCGCAAGAGAAGAAGGAGGCTAAGAAGGTAAAGGAGGACCTAGAAGCGAAGTATACCACTTGCCTGCTTGACGGCCGCAAGGAGAAGGTCGGCAATTTTCGTGTCGAGCCACCCGGCTTATTCAGAGGACGAGGTGATCATCCCAAGAAAGGAGCATTGAAGGTATACCGGATAAAAGCCGTCTCTTCGTCGTCTGATCAATTGTCAAGTTTCGTGTGCGACCAGAGGACATCACCCTCAATATCGGAAAAGATGCACCTATCCCCGTGCCCAATATGCCCGGAAAGTGGAAGGGTATCACACATGACAACACCGTCACCTGGCTTGCCAACTGGACGGAGAATGTGAATGGAAATCACAAATACGTTTTCTTAGCTGCCGGTAGCTCGCTCAAAGGACAGAGTGACATGATGAAATTTGAAAAGGCGCGAGAACTTAAGGTGATTCTTGTCTTCAATGATCATGGGATGCGAGCTTTAACATTCCACAACAGAATCATGTTGATCGCATCCGTCAAAACTATATTCAAGACTTGAGATCGAAAGTTATGGCAGATCGTCAGCGAGCGACTGCCATGTACTTTATCGACAAGTTGGCTTTGCGAGCCGGAAATGAGAAAGGCGAAGACGAAGCGGATACCGTGGGCTGTTGCTCATTACGTTGCGAGCATGTCACGTTGGAGTCCCCAGATTTCATCATTTTCGACTTCTTAGGCAAGGATTCGATTCGCTACTACAATAAGGTGCAAGTGGAGGCACAGGTCTTTAAGAATATCCGGATTTTCAAAGAGAATAAGAATGACGATGATAATCTTTTCGACCGTGTCACTGTATGTCTCCATGTCTCCAGGTTTACAGCGGGGCTGATTTGTCGTTTTTACTGTGACAGACTGGTTCGCTCAACAAGCACCTGACTTCCGAAATGAAGGGTCTGACGGCCAAGGTCTTCCGTACATTTAACGCTTCGATTACTTTCCAGCGGCTTCTGGACGAAGATGTACTTGATGGTGCAACACTCCAGGAAAAGCTCAATGCGTATAACAAAGCCAACAGATTGGTTGCTATCCTTTGCAACCATCAACGCAGTGCGCCTAAGACGCATGACCAGTCGATGGAGAAGATGCGTCACAAGGTATGTTTTGCGCTTCGTTGGGAACGTGTCGGAATGACGGTGTCCATTAGCATCGCAGCCTCAAATACGAGCGCATGAAGCTTCGCCATGCTCTCTTCGTCCTAGACCCCAAATACAAGAAGCACAAGAAATACGTAGACGATGAGTCGGACATAGATGATGACTGGATTGCTAATTACGAGGAGGAGCTCAAAGTCAAGGAAATTGAGAAGACGACCAAGAAATTTACGAAGGATAACGAGAAACTTGAGGAAGAGGGTAAGAAGCCTCAGAACGATTCCGTCCTACAAGAGCGGATAGAAACTATCGAAGAAGAGTTTGAAAAGCTGGCAAAGGAGAGGGGGACCAAGAAGGCTGTTTTGAAGCGCGACAAGCCTGCAGAAAAGATAGAAGAAGTCATAGATAAGTTGAGCGATAAAATCAAGGCGTTCAAACTTCAGATAGATGACAGAGACGCGGGTAAAGAAGTTGCCCTTGGAACAAGGTGGGTCATTGATGAGAATGTTTTGAGCGGCGACTAACAGAGAGTTATCCCAGTAAAATCAATTACTTGGACCCTCGGTAAGTGTGAATTCTGTGGCAACAACCCGCCACTAATGCACGCCACAGCATCACAGCAGCATGGTGCAAAATACATGATGTTCCCATAGAAAAGATATTTTCCAAGACCCTACTCACGAAATGTAAGTGAAGCTATGCTGGTGGTCGACGTATTATTTACTTTATTCGTCCCAGTCCCCTGGGCCATGGAAGTTGAAACGGATTGGAAGTTTTGAGTCCATATACCATCCCTGTACTTATCAATAATATTCAATTATGCCGTACAAACAAACGTGACGGTCTGCCAACTGTCCACCATGATCAGACCAATAAGTGTGCACCCCACAATTGCTTCCAAGACGACCTTTCATGCTCTTGCGGTCGACTCTGGAGAGGAAAGCGACGAGGAAGAGGTCCAAGTGGCTTCCTCAACAGAAAGGTCATTCTCGCACCGCATTGCTAGACGCGCGAACCGTACGTGCTAATCCCACCTTCAACAGCACGTCGCAGGCTGGAACGAAACCCTCAAAGTCTGCCATTAAACGAGCTCAAAAGCTCGCTCGCATAGAAAAGAAGCGAGAACAAAAGGCACTCGTCAAGGCTTTACACGCCCAGTCGGAAGCCTCCAGCCACCCCCTGGCGGCTGTTCAAGATGTCCTGACGAGTAACCTTCCCTCTCCGGAGGAAGGTCGTCCCACGTCAGGCACAGCTCCCTTTCCTGTCCCGTCGTCGCATGAAATCCTTCCAGAAAACGAACACGTGGGATGCGGGGCCTCACTTATGCTTTCGTCCAATGCTCCTGCAGCAACGGCGTCAACCTCGAATCCCGTCGTCTTTCATCCTGGACCTCCTGTGTTGTGTCGGACTATCACACGACCCGTGGAACTCATGCAACCAAAGCCAGAGACACAGCCAAAAGACCAAGCTCCTCAGGAGGCTGAAAAGATGAAGAAGAGGCAGAGCTTCATCACGCGCACGTTATGGACGTTTATCATGATTGGTGGCTTCATCGGTGCGGGCGCCATCTCTGCATTTGCTTTCTCTTCTGACAGAATTTCGTCGCGCAGGCTTGCTACTCATGGGTCATGCTTATATGATTCTCCTTGTCATGTTGTGTCAGACGCTCGTTTATCGGGAGGTTACTGCTTTATTCTCTTTGAAATCAGCAAACCCGCAGACCAATCAAGTGGGGCCAATCCACAGAAAAGACCCCTGGAGTAAAACCCTCAACTGGTATTTCTTCGCGGTAACCAACTATTTTTTGTATGGGGAAAGCATCATATATTATTTCAAGGTATGCTCACTGACTCCATTGAGGACGATTATCTGACGCCTATGTCCTAGCACGTCGTCTTCGCTGACGCACAGCTGCTTCCATTCGCCACGAACCATCGCATGATCAGTTTTATACTGTATACACTTGGCTTTATGGGATTTGTAATGTCTCTGAAAAAAGGCTACTTGAAGCAACAGTTCGGGCTCTTCTGCTGGGTGCACATGAGCTTGCTGCTGATCGTCGTATCAAGGTGAGGACACTACCGTGTTAAACATCTTCGAGGATTAACCGCAGTTGAAGTCATTTCATTGTCAACAACATTCTCGAAGGCTTGATTTGGTTCTGGGTACCTGCTTCCCTTGTCATCTGCAATGACGTATTCGCCTATATCTGGGGGATCACACTGGGTAGGACTCCTCTGATCAAGCTCTCTCCAAAGAAGACTGTGGAAGGATTTGTTGGGGCGTTTTGGAGCACCATGATTTTTGGCGTGTTGTGGGGGACGTTTTTCATGCGTTTCAAGTACATGTCATGCCCCGTCCACGACCTTGGCGTCAGCGCTTGGAGTACCATTCAATGCACTCCAAACCCAGTGTTCATTTGGAAAGAATGGCAGATCTGGGCACCTGTGAGCAAGCTCATATCGGCTGTGGTGTGTACATCCATCCTGTCTTCTTTGATCAACTTCTGACCCCCCACCTCAAGTTGGGACGATCCTTTACGACCATTCCGTATACTCCATATCAATTCCATCTCCTCTTTTTGTCCTTCTTCGCATCTCTTGTCGCTCCATTCGGGGGCTTCTTCGCATCTGGCTTCAAGCGGGCATTCAATATCAAAGACTTTGGCCACAGCATTCCCGGACATGGAGGCATGACGGACCGTATGGACTGCCAGTATGTCCTCCTTTCCTTAGTACATATAGAACGTTGCTGACCTGTAGCAAGATTCCTTATGGGCGTATTCACGTACGTCTACTACAGTAGCCTTATTCGAGAACATCATGTCACTGCTGGTGGTATCTTGCAAACCATCGTTAGCGGTTTGACTTTTGAAGAACAACTCCAGCTTATCGCTGATCTCAAGAGGTACTTGGGCACTCAAGGTATCAAGGTTCCTTGATAAGCCGATGGACTACATATTCAATGGCCATGATATAAGTAATATACCTAGGGACAACGCAGAGTCTTAATTCCAGCATGCTTTGAAATCTATCAGTTCATCGAAGCCTCCACTCCGTGCCAGAAGTTCAGTCCAGAGGATACATCCGACCTTGGGTGGCTGTAGCTTCACAAAAAGCCAGCGCTTTGCACGTACAGTCATGAAAGAAAGCACCAAGGCAGACTTGGGTTTAAGTTGGACTCGGACAACCATGTTTTTTCAATGCTCGACGGTCCATGCACCATCCTTTCTCATATCTCAGGTAATACATAGGCCAATACGACGTGTGCATAAGTGGTTGTGGCGTACAATGCATGAACATATGAGAACATTTATGACCGAGGCTTCTCCTACGAAAAGATATATGATTTGGCCGTGACGGAGATGGGATGCGACGAACCTTCTTCTCCTTCCATAGTGCCAGTAATCCTACACCAGATACCTTCACAACCTTGAAACGGACACCAGGAATATCACCCTTGGCCTTTCCTCGGCGACCAAAGCCAGAGATGAGAACCTCGTCGTTTTCATCCACAAAGTTCAGGCAACCGTCATTCTTGAGACCGGGAATAAGTTTCACAACAAGCATTGGAAGTGAAAGAAACCCACCGGCACGAAGGCGGTAACCTTCTTTCCGTTTTTGATCAACTGCACCCGCACACATTTCCTGATGGCAGAGTTGGGCTGCTTGGCCTCAACGCCAACTTTTTCGAGGACGATTCCTTTGGCATGTGAAGATCCTCCAGTGGGGGAAGTCTTGTATATATTTCCGAGGGCACGCTTCTTATAGGCCTTGTCTGCCTAGAAAACGAAAAAGGATATAGATAACGTTTCTTGGAGAGCTTGCAACGTACCCATCGATTTTCCCTGCGGTCATTGCGGAGCTTGCGAGCAGCTTGAAGTCCACGAGGTTTGTTGGCTAGGTTCGAAAACGGGATCAACGACGCTCAGAGATGTCGACGGGAACGACGTACAGCCCATTCTTGCGGTCGGGGATCGGTGCGGTTGCTTGGGATTTCTCTGTGCGAATCGGTGCTCAAACCTTATTCCAAAAACTAGCAAGGAGATTCCCGGGCTTAAGCACCACGTGATTTGGACCGAATTTGGAATTCAAGCCCAAATCGGAATGGCCAATGTTCAAACGCGTCGCTGGCGTCATTCCTCGTCGTCGTGCAAATCTGTCGACGAGCAGAGGTCATGCCGTCGCCAATCTGCTTGATGAGCTCACCGAACGTGGATTCGTCCACAACGTCACCAAGTCGGTGTTCACCGCCCTCGTCGTCCGTCACTCATCCCGCTCGCAGCCCTCAGTCCCTTCGAACTACGCTTGATTCGAAGCCTCAAGTAGTTTATGCAGGCATCGACCCCACGGCTCAGTCACTGCACATTGGTCATCTGATCCCCCTCATGTCTCTACTTCACTTTCGTCTCCGCGGCCACACAATTATACCTCTGGTGATCTCTGCTTCCTGTTGTACGCGCTTTGAACAACTCATCATCCTCCACAGATAGGAGGGGCCACAGGTCAACTAGGTGATCCTTCGGGAAGACATCTTGAACGACAGCCTGCAGTCACTCATTTAGTCGAGGAAAATGTCAGGCTCTTGACTGAGAACATCCAAACTTTTTTCAAGTGTGCCTTCTGTCACGCGCGCTCACGTTTTCAAGACGCAGATCACTTAAGCACTTTGCCTGCTGTGACAAGCAATTTACAATGGCATCGGAACTTTGGTATGCTCGACTTCCTTCAACAGGTCGGCATCCACGCGCGAGTGAACACGATGCTGAACAGGGAAAGGTACTGCCCTTGAAATATTTACCTTCGTGCCGATAAACCGAGATTTCACAGTGTACGAGCCCGCCTAGAATCGCAACAGGGTCTGTCTTTTACCGAGCTTACCTACCAGCTGCTTCAAGCGTACGACTTTTATCACCTCCACAAATACTCGGGCTGCACGATCCAGATTGGCGGTTCGGACCAATGGGGGAACATCTTAGCCGGTTTGGAACTCATCGGTCGCTTGGGTGTCCCTACTACGAGCACCGAACAAGAACCCCTGGCCTTCGGGATCACTACTCCATTACTCACTACCTCATCTGGCCAAAAGTTTGGAAAGAGTGCCGGAAATGCCATCTGGCTGGATCCAAATTTGACAAGCGTTCTTGATTTCTATCAGGTAAAGTTCCTCAAGGCTTCACTTATCGTTCAAGTAACAGAACTTACCCCCCAGTATTTTTTGAACGTCGAAGACGCAGATGTTGAAAAGCTTCTTAAGCTTCTTACCCTTCTTCCAATATCTGACATCCACGACATTGTGGCAGCCCATAATGTATGATGGTGACGGTTCAATCAACGTACTTGGCTAATCCTTCGCAGGAACAACCCGAAAAACGGATTGGACAGCGCCGGTTGGCTGACGAAGTCACCCAAATGGTCCATAGCGGTCTGTGCTTATTGATCAAGGCTCTAGAGAGCTTCGTTAACAATCACCGACAGATGAAGGGCTAGCACGCGCTCAAACTCTTACCAACCTCATATTTAAATCCGACTATTCTCGCCTTACCGCAACCCAGATTATCTCTGCTTTCCAAGATGACTCCCGACTTTCAGTATTGGACGAGGAGGAACTGATGCATTCGTCAGTTATGAAGTTGGCGGCGAAGCATGGACTTGTTGCCTCGGCATGTAAGCTTCCAGAAAACCCAAAAGCTTCATATTTTAATCTGAGTCTAACAGCTGCATCTCGGGCTCTAGTCCAAGCCCGAGGTTTATATGCGAATAACAAGCCAGTCTTGAAAATAGATCATAAACTGACCAAAGCTGACTTGATTGATGGTCGTGTGGCTATCTTGCGCGCTGGCAAGAACAGACTTGTGGTTCTCGTCTTGCATGTTATTTAGGGGATATTAAATCTGCTTTATTATTGTCTGCAGAAGACGGCCTAATCAATGCGGATCGCGCTATATAATCTTCTAACAGCCCAATAAGACGCAAGAAATCCGATGGTTCCTATGAAATGAACAGTCAGGAGTAATCGTAGCAGCAGAAGATCACACTAACCAGTGACCAAGAAGTCGAAAAGAGTCAGGAGCGTTAGGTATCCAATATATATAACAGCACCGGATAACGAGTCTAGGGAGAGCCGTGTCATCCAGTAGAATAAGCCATATCCGAAGACCCAGAAGGCACTTCCTCCGCCAATAAAGAAGGCTCTCCAATGCCACCTAATAAGACATTAGGACAGATGAACAGATTTCGGCGACTTTAAAAATACCTGTATTCTTCGGCGCACAGCATGAAATATGTGAATAGGATCGTAACTGTGCCTGTGGTAAGCGCGACAGCGCCTGCCGTGAGGGCTACGAAACCGAATGCGTAGTATGCACGAGAGGCAAAAAGGCTTGAAAGAACAAAATAAAGTTCAACGAATGCAGCACCTGTTCAAGGGCTCGCCACCTCAGTTCGATAAGTGGAATCGAATGTTCTCACCGAAAGGCAATATCCCGCTGATGAGCGCTGCAGACTAGGAGCCAGATCAGCCCAAAGCAATTGTGATAGTTATTGAGACTTACCCAAGGGCGAAGGTATTTTGGGCCAGGTGGTATTTGTCGAGGAATTTGATTCACTCGGACAGGATGGCCGACAGCCTTGAGTGAAGTAAGGAGTGAAAACGGCTGATCATACACCTCTGAAACGAACTTACACCGTGCCTAGAACCCACATAAGACCCAATCGCCGATAGTGGCGCAGAAATGCCGAACCACAAGACTACGATCAACAACATTGTGCCTAAAACACCTCCGTGAGATAAAGTAATAGGATATGTAACACACTGTACCAAAAGGGACTGCGCCTGATGAACCTGCCACGAGAAGGAAAAGGTTGAGGAGGAAAAAAATGGCAAACACAATTCTGGAACGATAATGAGACACTCAACGGCCAGAACAACGGGATACAGGACCTACGTTGGTAAAACGGTAGCGGTGAGAAAAGCATTCTTTCTGCGGTATGTGCCTCCTAACGATGCGTAAACTCGACTAGAGAAGTATCCTCCTATGCTGTGGAATGGTGAAGATAAGCCATATATAGCACCGTAAATTTTGCTCACCCTCCGAAAAATGACCAGCAGACCACCATGACTGTCGCGAGCGAACCACGATTCGACGGGGATAGGAAGCCCAACAATGCAAATACTATTTAGAAACAATGAGTTGAAAGGAGAACACCGAATCGTGATTGTGATTACCAAGGGTGACACCTATCATGGCTGAAAGCTGAGCTCCGTTTCCTACCATGACTGCCAGAACCATCGGGTTCTGGGGGGTACGGAAAACTTCTCCGTGGACCAACTTCCAACCCCAATCCTCCTGTACATCTTCCTTGAGGGATATGAGCTTTCTTGAGTTATATGGGGCAGAAAGATGAAAGTACACTCAGGTCAATAGCGTTGTAGCGCGAAATCTAGGTACAGTTCAGTTCAGTAGCGCAACGTAACAACGGTTCGAGACGCACATCCCGAGAAACGCTGCGGATGAGGATCATAGACACCATGATGCAAAGGAAGACCACAATAATCAGGGAATTGATCAAACTGAACCAATGAATGCGTGGATCGAAAATGTGCAGGTAGTTATCCCAGCGTGTAGCCTGTAAACAATGTGAACGAAGCGTCATACAGAGAGGAGGGCAATTACCCATGAGGTATCAGATTCCTAGCGAAAGAAGTGAGATGTGAATTCTAAAACAGAGATGGGATTGCCCACATTCCAGCTAACTCGATACGTGTAGCGTATCGTCTGGTTTTGACCTTCATTGAGTCTCAAACGTGCAGTGCCTTCGCCAGCTCCACAAGTGGGGTCACCAACTTGCGGACCACCGATACTTTTGGGAACGTTGTTCAGCAGAGCGAACATGCAAGAATTTCGCGAGACACAAGGTTACCTAAAGGGCCAAACAAGGACTCCGACGATGCGGTAAGTATCGGCGGTCGGTCTGTGATATCTGTGATGAAGGCGTCTGAGGAAGTGACGTCAAGAAGTGAAGCGGTAGTACACTACCGAAACACAACATCGTAGTGGTTGTTCAAATCCGGCTGGTCTTGTGAGGCCCCTTCGTTGTTTCCAAGGTTGAAGCCTTGGTCGTAGAATACTTCTTGGCTTCTGGTATCGATTTTCATTTCGGCAGCAGGAAGCCCATCGACGATCCAATTGAGTTCGTAGTCCTCTCGAATGCGATCGTTGATGAATTTTGCTTCCTCTCCTGTGACATCTTGCACCGTGCAAAGGGTTTTGCATTGCTTGTCCTCTTCCAACATTTTGACCTGGGAGAGTCTCAGCCTAATTCCCAGAGGATGGAAGAATGCTCCTACTTCAAAAGGCGAGTTGAATATTCTGTCGCCGAATAGAATGGATCCCAAGGACTCGGGCTGTTTCATAGGCCCACCTTTGGGCTCGCAGAAACGAAACCTTGGGTTGTAATAGTCGTCTTGAAGAGAGTCAGGAACCAACGAGTGTCGTGGCAAATAACGGGAAAGAGCGCACAGTTTATCATCGATTTCTATGCTGGTGGCTTGGATCAGATGTCAACATGAATTCTACTGAGGTCTTACGAGTTTGGCATCGTCGTTGTTCGTCAGCATGGGGGTGAGGGCGTTGACGAACAAGTCTATGGACTCTCCGAGCGCATAGTCATGCGGGGCGGCTCCAGGAAGATAGAATGCCCGGCAAGATAGTGCTAATAACGGGAGGAGAACGAGAGCTGGCTGCATTGACGAACCTCAACTTGACCTCAACGATGCGCGTGCGGTGACAGCTGCTATTAGTATAATGTTGGGCTAACGCATATTTGGCAATGGCGTTGGAATCAAACAACGCCTTTCTATATTGAACTGCTATCTCATGGAATTCCAGGTGATCGCAAGATGTCATACGACGCGAGCCCGAGTGTCGCGCATGAAGCTTCCTCGTACGTCTCCCGCCGTCCCCCACCGCCGACGTTCATTCCATTCAGATGGTCTGACAATGCTGCCCACTTTCATGCCCGTCGCAACCCAGGCAGCGATCAAGGGCCTCACGCCAGAGCAGGTGGAGTCCCTCGGCGTCACGCTCATCCTCAACAACACCTATCATCTCAATTTACGGCCTGGTCTTGATGTCCTCAGCGCTGCAGGAGGGGCCCACAACTTCCAAGGATGGCGCCACAATCTTCTAACCGTTTGTTCTCTTACATTCCTGCCGTTCAACCTCCCTCTCATCCACCTCCGAATAAAGGACAGCGGCGGGTTTCAGCTAGTCTCTCTCAGCAAGTTCACGAAAATAACAGAAGAAGGCGCATTATTCCACAGCCCCTTCACGGGCGAACCTACCATGTTGACAGTACGTTGCCAACCTCGACGGTCCATGGTCTTGACACTCATGTGATGGAAAAGCCCGAGGAAAGCATTTCAATTCAACATACAATAGGAGCAGATATCATTATGCAGCTTGATGATGTAGGTGGGTCGGGCTTGGGCCAGGTCCCCGAGATTTATTAACAATCTCGTTCCAGTGCCGAGCTTAGCAGTAGGACCGCGCGTGGCTGAGGCTATGGAGCGGTCGATACGATGGCTCGACCGGTGCATTGCATATCACGAACGCTCGGGTCAGAAGGAAACCCAAAGCCTCTTTGCCATAATCCAGGGTGGTCTTGAGCCTGACCTCCGGGATCGATGTTTGGATGAGATGATCAAACGCAAAGATGGTGTTGGTGGGTATGCAATAGGTGGCCTCAGCGGGGGCGAAGAGAAAGGCAATATTTTCCCTTTAAAGCATAGCCGTCCTCCTGACTCACATCTACTTAGACGTTTTCTGGCGGATGTAAGCCAATTTCCTCGGGTCTCGTACCCACCTAACGTTTGGCATGATGTAGAATCAAACAATGTGCCGACAAATTACCCGAAGATAGTGAGTAGCAAGAAGTGTAAATGGCCTTGTGTTTTCATCCAAATATCAATAGAACCGAGATATTCCATGGGAATCGGCTTCGCCGAAGGTCTTCATATCGCGGAAACTCACGAAGCATCGCTAATATACCCCTAGATCTGTTAGTCTGTGTGGCACTTGGCGTTGACATGGTAAGAATACGATTCAAGCGAGCTTTGTTCCAAGTTTTATCACCAAATCAGGCTGATTGCGTGTTTCCAACACGGACGGCTCGCTTCGGCGTTGCCCTGACACACCATGGACCTCTCAACCTTCGTACGTTGTTCATTCTAGAGATGAGTCTAAGACGCCTCAATGGATCCTCGAAGGGCTAAGCAAACATGCGAAGGACCTTCGACCCATTGATGACAATTGTCCCTGTCCCACCTGTGCAGATGGAACTTCCCGTGCTATCCTGCATCATACCGTCACGCACGAAACCGCAGCCGCTCATGGTGAGTGTTAGATTTCATATACTTCCCTCCACTTGCTTATGATTTGAAATGCAGCCCTTACGTTGCACAATATTACGTTCCAAGCGCAGGTTATGGGTCGCGCAAGATCTGCAATCATTGATGGAACTTTCCCGGACTACCTGCGTTCATTCTTTGCAGCCTATTTTGGTGATGGTGGCTATCCAGAATGGTGTGTCAATGCACTTCGCACAGTAGGCGTTGATTTACTGGAGAACAACAATGCAAAAATCTTGAAGGGTACGGGAGCGAAATGGGACTATGCAGATTGCTAGCAATGTGTCAATATGTATCGTGAACTACCTAGTTTAACAAAATCATCGCCGTCCTTTCTTCGCGTGACTCGGGCGTGCGTTCTTCGCCTTCTTCCTTTCTATCACTTTTCTTGCTTTGCGAATCTGCTCACTAGTCCTGAGTTCTGTTTTAACTCTTCCAACTGTCTTCTTAGTAAATCTACTACGCTTTGGAGGCCGTTCAGCCGACGCTGGTGTTCCTCTGGCTTCTTCGTCCATTTTTCTCGATTGCCTTACCTTGCGGTCATAACTGGTATGGCGCTTGTCGAGAAGCTGGGCGGAGACCACCTTGTTGTGTCGGAACCTGTTGTTCCTGGAAAATGTTCTTCCCGTCCCTTCACTTTCGGCCTCACCAACTTTCGGCAGACGGACCCTGGTCTTGGCTTTCCACTCGTCAAAGCGGCCACTGCGATACGAGGCCGGTAACTTTATCCCACTCTCCGTCGTAACCAGCTTGACATTGTCTGCCCCAGTTCGATCACCTTGGACGAATCGCTTTTTTTTCTTGTCCCAGTTCAACTGACGCTTTTGACGACCGACGGCGTTGTCATCGCCAACAAGGTCAAAGGTCGCGCGTTGCGCTTGTTGAGAGAAAGTGGCATTATCCGTTAATGAGTATCTGTAGTGGCATTTAACATGTTAACATCGGAAGCTGCGACGCGAACGAACCCTTTGTCTGCCGCTGAGCCTTGCTGGTAATGATACATATAAAATTCCGAGTCGCGATACCCCTTCCGTTCCGAGGACATGCCAAATACTGCCTACAAATGGTGGAAATCGTTTGATATAGTGTGGGTCGAACGTAGGAATTCATACCGCAATATCATCCTCATTCGCCATGTCATGATCTCCAGTGGATGGACATGTCACCACTATGCTCTGATCCGGGGAAGATGTCGAAGCGACCGCCTTCTCGGACGATTTGGTCAAAGTCTTCCTCCTTTGTTTCATCAGGGCAGTATTTATGGCGTTTCCTTTAGTGCCAATCTCGAAGATGGTCTCGGATGGTTTAAACAAGGTAACAGAGCGTAGAAGGGCCGCTCTCGCTTCTTCATTGGACCTTTTTTCATCATTGGTTGCCCCTCGCAGAAACACTGGATGAATGTTTGAGCTATAGTCTGTGAGCGACCACTTTGGATCTCGCATTATTTCCTTGGCCCGTTTGTAGCTCTGGGAGCTCGCTCGTCCCTTGCTGCGCTCATAGAGTGCATGACCCCTCTTCATGACCTCCCTCAACGTTGAAAGAGAATGGTTAGCCTCTTCAAGCGTGCGAATATATTCCACGTCCTCGTCGACTTCACTGCGTTTAAAAGTTCCAAGAACAAGCGAGTCGGTGAAGGCTTGATCTCCGTCCTCAGAAGCCTTGTTCGTCAAAGGGCGACCTAAGGACAATTGTAAGTCCACCAAATATGGCAATTCTGTATTAGACACGAAGGACCATGCCCAGCCCTGACGGCCAGCCCTAGCAGTGCGTCCGACTCGATGAACGAAAATACGAGCTCCTTGCGGAAAATCGTAATTAACGACATTCTCCAGAATGGGGATGTCGATACCACGCGCGGCGACATCTGTCACTACCAGTATGGATGTAATTCTGCGACGAAACCGGTCCATTTGCAAAGTCCGCGCTGTTTGATCGAGCGAGCCATAAATATGGGACACGGCGTACCCCGCCGTGATCAAAAGATTCGCAACGAATTCGACGTGGTGCTTCGTAGCCACAAAAACAAGTGTCTGGTGAGGTGCAGTGTCTTGCTTCGTGTGCTTTTCTTTGCCACTGCGGTTATCTTCAGTTGAGCGGTCTTGGCGGATGCTGCTACTAGGAACCTTTATGACATCGCGAAGAAGCGACAACAAGCAGGCTTCCTTTTCATGCTCCTTTACTAAGAAGAAAGCCATCCGCAGGTCAGGACTGAGTTTGCTTTCCGCGTCGAGTCGGACAAGCTTGGGTTCATGGAGGCCAGCCTTGGCAAATTCAACAAGAGATTTCGGGAGCGTAGCGGAAAAAAGGAGTGTTTGACGAGATGCGGGAAGACGATGAATGATTTCTGTCAAAGCAGTTTCAAATCCCATTTCAAACAGCCGATCAGCCTCGTCGAAAACGACGTGTTGGACAGATTTGAGATCGAGGTTCATCTCCACTATCAAATGAAGTAGACGCCCAGGAGTCGCTATTATGCTGACCATAGACTATATTAGTTTGGAAAAGAGCAGGGAATATCATTAACTCACATGTCAGGATTGTTGGCAATCATTTCGAATTGTTCGTCCATGCTTTCTCCACCAACAATTAGGCCCCATCGCAGATTTTGACCGTTCCTTTGTTCCCCTCCTTTATCTCCTGCATGACCTCCATACCCGGACAGGCCCCTGGCTAATTCCTTGCCTACCTTAAGTATCTGAACAGCGAGCTCTCGATTCGGGATCAAAATCAAAGTTCTGACACCGAAAGTGTTCAAATGACGGCCACCCAGTCTTTGCAAGAGCGGGATAATGTATGCAAGGGTTTTACCGGATCCAGTTCGAGCCATACCAACCAGATCACGTAGGGGGTTGGTGAGGAGGATAGGAATTGCAAGTCTTTGGATAGGCGTGGGTATTCGGTAACCTTGCAAAGTCAAAGACCGCAGGAGCGAGGCACTTAGCCCTGAAAAAACGCATTTTAGCTACAGGATCCCGCAGGGTAAACTCACACTGTACTGACCCATGCTTTGAAAGCTTCCACCTCCAATTTCGCCCTTGACTCTGCTCTTCTTTGCGTTCTTGACGATCCTAGTTCCGATTTTTACGTCTCGTTTCGCGATAGATCCCATTAAGAAAGTGTCGAAGTCGTCGTCGTCGCTATTTACTTCGTGGTGACTATGTTTTCCAGAAAGGGCATTCGAGACGTCGTTTTCATCGTCCGAGTAATCCTGTCCAGAAGAATTGTGCTCGTCATTCCGCCTTTTGCGTTTTGAAGGGATCATTGTTACGGAAATCCGAATTCTTTGTCGGGTCGTATCAATGTTGTTGGCCAAAGGCCCTTGAAGAAAACATCTCGAACATGGGTTGTGACTCTGTGACTGCGGTGTAAGTACTTTGGGATGATGCTGCAACCACGACGTACCTCACTGTCCCTGTTGCTTTCGCTTCTATGTCTTTCTCTTCCTTCGATTCGAGCAGACGATTCGCAGACATTCGATTGTCGCTTTACGGTCAATAATTTGGAGTTCAACTTGACTTCACTAACAGGCGAGCACATAATCAACCGCACACGGAGTACGCCTCCAAGCACTGTGGTCGAGTCACTCAGGTTCAATCTATGTGGTGATTTGAAGAAGCTGGAAGGACTTTCTGATCAGGACCAGGTGCGTCTTCCTACTCTTCACCAGCTACCAACGGTTTGTAATAAAACTTTAGTGTGAGCCTGGCACAAGGGCATGTCTAACTCAGGTCAACAGTAAAACGGAGGAAACGGATCGCGTAGTGTCTGTCATTCCTTTGATGCGAACGTCATCCCTTAATCTTACTTACAAGTCTGGCCCGTCAAGTGCGTGAAGACCTTGAATTTAATTACCCAATTCCTGACCTACTAAACAGCCTCCAAGTCCATATCCATCATATCCACTGGTCCCGACTATCCACATCCGATCGATTCAGAGTCAATGCCTCAAAGTCTGAATGTCACTCTACTGTGCACGCCGGAGGAGACAGATGAGCCGACTTTCACGGCCTATGATGGTACTCAGGTGCAAGTTGAATGGAAGGCAGCGGCTGGTTGTCCACTCCAGGGGAATGATCCTCCCAAAGACGATCCTAACGACGGAGGCAAAATACCCGATGATGGGAATGGTCATGAAAGCACAGGCAGTGGACTAGGATGGTTCTTCCTAATGTACGCCCAACCCACTTCTCGTTTCTTTTACGTGCTCACAAGGTGGTACTCCTTACACTAGGCTTGTTTCTGCCTTTGCTGCGTATTTCGGATTAGGAGCCTACTACAATTACTCGAAATATGGTGCTCGTGGTGCAGATCTTATACCGTGAGTCTTTCTTCCACCAAATATTCTTACCTCGATGCAAATTGACATTGACATGGTAGGCATCGCGACTTCTGGAAAGAAGTGCCTTACATGTTTTCCGATGTTATCTCACACCTCTGCTCGACTGTTCGCTCACGCCGGACTTCGAACCGTGGCTATATTGCGGTTTAGCAAAAGGTGTACGGCATTCTCACTCCTCATTATCAGGAGGAAGGGTTGACGATCTGTCAGGTCTATGAAGTTGATTGACTACCGCTCTTACATCATCCAGTGATTCTTCGCCAACAAGGTCGACGTGACGCACACTGATCAAAGGTTTGTCGATTTGGAACTTGAAGGAATAGAGCACAAACTATCGTACGACCATCGGATAATCCATTAGACCCAGTGATAATATATGTCTTTCATCCAGCGCAGGCCCTAAATGAGTGTTTTTCCACCGGATATACTATGTTACTGGGCAATGAAATGCATGGAAATGCCGATGATTATGTAGTTAACTCGGAACCGGGAGCTAAGTTAAGATTCGAGTTGTAAGTACGGTAAAAACTCTCGAATAACCGTACTTATATTCATGGTCCAGAGATGCATGATGGGCTAAAGAGATGGTGGCTCGTGGCTCGGGGAAGCTGGCAAATTCCCTCATGCATCATCCTACATAACGGTTGTTGCTAGCGCCAGACAGCAGCTGTGCCTTGGGCAGTGCTGCCACCAGTGCAGACGGACGGTCAATGCAATGTCAACTCACGTGACTGATATTATTATCCATGACTCCATGCAGTGTCGAACCTGAGCCTGGGTGTTCTTCACTTCTCCAGCGGTTCCTCCTTTCAAAGTCGCCTCTTGATCATGGCAAAGAAGAAATGGTACGTGGTCACCGTCGGTAAGGCTGTTGGCATCTTTGAAACCTGGTGAGCATTGTATTTATAGGGATGGATATCATTTACCTATGCTGGAACAGGTCAGAAGTCGGACCCCTCATCAGTGGCATTCCAGGAGCACTCCATGAGAGCTTTTCCTCGGAGGAAGAAGCCACCCGAATATTTCTGCAGCAAAGGGAGAGAGGGAATGTCAAAGTCGTTGGTGGTCTGGCGACTCCACCGCTGGAGCGAAGGGTTCCACAACCTGGACCATCCTTACCCATGCTCGGACTGCATCCTCCCCCCCCACCTCATATGTACACAGGTGATATCGAGACGCGTCCACCATCACCCCCAGTCATACATCCTAATGTGTCCTACGTCCGAGGACATTCCACTTCACCAAAGGTCTCTCCTCGTATCAACAGACGTGCCACGCCTCGTGCTGTGGTTCAAACCCCCGCCCACACAAATCCTTACCCGGGTGAATCCGAGGGCATACTTACAGGCCCCTCAGACGCGACGTGGCCTCCTATCAACCCTTGTTCTACCTCTACTCCGGTGAAATTTAACCCATCCCCTGGTTCTACTTCACCGTTTACTACCCCTAGAGCCGCTCTTTCGCCAGGCAATGACTTGTGCTTGAGTCCGGAATATTCGATGTTTGGCGAAGAACATCCTCTGACACCCTTGGGTTCTCAACACTTCTTCACACCCGAGAATTCACCTGTCTTGGGGAATGTAACCAGCAGGATAAGATATCCTTCTCCACCCAAGTCTGCTTCAATTCCCACTATCCTTTTTGCGTCAGAACCACTCTCGTTTGTCCAGCCAACCATTTACGAGAGGCGATCAGTGTCTCCTGACGAACGAAACCAATGCCGACTTACATGCCCAAATTGTAACCACTCGTTTACTCACGGCACAAATCGTCCCCCGTCTGTCAGGTTTGATTCCGAACCCTGCCGTGTTGTAGATGTGGATTTGAATGACCCCCGGTCCCCCCTTTCGCGGCAAAATTTAAGACTTCCTCTTGTAAAGGTAGTTTCTCTTATTAGAGATCTGACCCCAGCATTGATCAAGTTCTAGCCCTCTTCCCTTTAGATGCCCTCTGGCAGTGCGAAGGCAGATGTACATGCATCATGGTTACGCACCAATGAACTCACTGTAATATCTAATCCTAAATATATGGAGCTTGTCCTGCTTTCACACTCGATATAATGAATCCGGAAGGAATGAGACCGACGCTAAAGGCGACCGGAAGCGTACAAGGCGCGAAGCATAGAGGCTGTATGTACGTATATAAGGCAAGAGGTGGGACACATTAGACGCCAATACCACGGCAGTTTGTCGTCAAGACAGACGAATGTAAATAACCTTGGAGGAGGTCTAGTGAAATCAACAGACCTACGGCAATCAATGATATCGATTAACAGGGCAAAGAGCAACTGAGAGGGTCCTCACCCAGACCGGATCGGTGATCACGTTCCTCGAGATGAACCCCGTGTCGAATTGGATCGAGTCGCGGAAACGGACGCAGCGGGAAGCTTTGAAGTCGTGGAGTTGCGACCAAGGTGGGCGTTTGTAGCACCGGTAAGACGCTGTTGATTAGATGAAATGCCTGTAGCGGGTGAAGGCAAGGTCGATGAGCGGGAATGATAACAAGATAAGTTGACATTTACCCCCTCGTGATACTGTTCCCCTCGTCCCTTGCATTGACGTTCTGGTTCCTCGCACGCCCCTGAAACCACCCCGCATACCGACCCTCTCTTTCTTTTCTTGTTCATCCCGTTTCCTCTTCTCTCTTTCGAGTAACTCCTGCTGTTCCTGTTCTCGTCGGGCTGCTTCCAATTTTGCAGCCAACAATTGTTCCTCGGCCTCACGCCGTGCCTTTTCCCGTTCTTCTATTATTTCGCGTTCCAACGTCGCTTCGTCCTTGCAAGAAGGGAGGTGATATGATTCGAACTTACATTTTTGAATTAGTGCACTTACCTCGTCAGCGCCGCGCCATTTTTCGTCAAATATCAGTCGTGACATATCTTCCGATCTTGCAAGCATACCGATGTACCTATTCAGCAGCGCATCTGTCTGTTCCAATTGTAAAGCGATGCGCTAAGAAACATTCCCATTCCTTGCTGAGTACTTTGGATACGAACAAGGCAACAGCTACCTGATTCGCCAGGCTCGTGTCCTGTAAGGCTTCGTTGAATAAAGCGAAGGAGGCATTCAGTTTCTTCAAGACGAAAATATCGCCCTGCAATTTTTCCTCCCGCGCCGCGAAAGTGTTGCGCTCCTCCCTCTCTGTCCGTCCGACGGGGCCTGGGATACTCTGGTCCTCGACTTCCCGATCGCCTTGGTGGATGTGAAGTTGATCCTGAACTCCTGAAGCAAGCAAGCTGAAGGGTTTCTCCAAAGTGCGCGGACGACCAGGCAAGGACAGGTCCGATATGGATAAGTCAGCGCCACCTGGCCCTGTAGATTCTTGAGGTAATATCAGCGATTCGGACAAGAGCCGCGAGGCGTTTGCAGAGAAAGAAATTTGGGATGGACCCTCGGAATCCATCTCACGCGGTGACGGTTCCGGGCACAAATGCTGAAGCTTTGAGCTCCGAGCACCATCAAGATGGTGAGTAGCAGACTATTTATTTTACGTTATTTTCCGCATCTCATCTCCCACTACTTACAGATGGTTGTAAATGCATCAACACAAGAATCACCCATTCCTGACAAGGCCATGTTCGTGCATTCGGGGCTGCAACACATCGTCACGGGTTCAGAATTTGACTTCAACGACATACCCTTGGAAGATGAGCCAAAAACGGATGCTCCTCCAAGAAGAAACTCGTTAATTCCAAACTTCTCTCCGCACGACGAAGATATGGATGGGATGCCCACCAGTATCTCCTACCTACCAGATGCGGTTCCACATCTTCATTCAGATCCGTTCAAACCTTCTCACAAGAAGTCTGCCTCTACTACCACGATACGTTCTGGGAGTAATCTGCCTTTTATCCTCGCTCGCCTCGACCTGTCGGACGAATCTATTACCCAGAAAAGAAGTAGCGTGGACGGACAACGCAAACTCCAAAGCGAGTTTGCCCGCCAAAGGGAGGAAGAGGAAGCAAAGGACAGTGGGGTCCCTGGTTCGATTGATTGGGGTGCGTCACCCCATCGCGTTATGTCTGTTTGCTTTAACAGAGATCATGTACAGACTTTTGGGGTGCAGTAATTTCTGGTATGAAGGCCCAAAATCGATCTTGATACTCAGCCAATCTAGCAGTACAGACTATCAGGGTTTTGCTTCCGAACATCCAGAAGAATTGGCGAGAGCCATCGCTGAAGGAATTCCCGATACATTACGGGGAATGATGTGGCAACATATGTAACTGATTGGCAAGGTTTTGATTCATTGCCAATTCTCAACAGTCGTTCTTTCACAGGGCAGCCTCGAAAGATTCCGATCTCGAAAGTACCTACCTGAAGCTACTGAAGCAGACAAGTACACACGAGAAGGCTATTATTCGGGACCTCGGAAGGTTCTCATTGGCTCCAAACTTCCATCGTGATATTCAATAGGGTATCTTCAGGACATTCCCCCACCATGAATTCTTCACAGATGGTCATGGTATCGGGCAAGAGAATCTGTTCAACGTCCTGAAGGCCTATTCACTGTATGGCCATGTTCTCTTTGCGCAGCATGATTAAAAAACCAGGCAATGTAAAGGTACGACCCTCAAGTAGGATATTGCCAGGGTCTCCCTTTTGTTGCAGCCACATTATTACTAAATGTGAGTTTATGCGAGAACACGTTGAATGCGTGGATGACCTCTCATACAGATGCCCGACGAGGAGGCATTCTCTCTCCTAGTGAGGTTGATGTACACATACGATCTTCGAGGTCATTTCCTGCCGGAGATGCCTAAACTACAATTGCGCCTCGTAAGTAATGTCAAATACTTCTAGCTGCCTGGCTTACTCGATTTTAAAGTTTCAGGTGGGCCGTAGGCTATATTTAGCTAGAGAGCAATAACGAACCAGCGATCCAACAGTTCGACCGTTTGGTAGAGGAATTACTCCCTGTCCTCTATACGCATTTTATACGCCATGGAATCAAGTCAAGTATGTTTTGTTCTCAATGGTTCTTGACTATATTCAGTTATAGGCAAGTCGCCATTTGGGATTAATAAGGGACATCACTGACAATCTAACACGGCCATCAGGTTCCCTTTGAACATCGTTTTTCGAATATACGACAACTGTTTAGCGAGTGGTATTGAGGCGATCTTTGGTTTTAGCATCATGCTTCTCAAGAAAAACGAAGACCTTTTACTTAAACTCAAGTTCGATGAAATCTTGAATTTCTTGAATACTCGCCTCTTTGAGAGATATAAGGCAAGTTGCACGTTGTTTCACTTTTTTGGATGCTTTAACTTGACTCTATGCGTGTTCCAGGCTTCGTCCGAGATCGACGATGCAACAACCACAATCTACAATACGGACGAGTTTGTTCGGGATGCTGTATCGCTCCAGATAACCCCATTCATGCTGGATGCATCTCGCCACGAGTATGAAGAGAACTTGGTAAGTAGTCCATAATCTTCATGGCCATTCTTCGCCTTTTTATACGCTGCCAGCGGGAAACAAACAAACGTGCCAACGAGATGGATGAACTCAGAAACAGTAACCGCACACTGTCTTCCCAAGTGTTTGTTCTTCGTTATCTCCTCGGTTGCCATGTCAGATTGACCTAATATGCAGCAAAAATCTTGAGAACAGTCTTGCGCAACTTAATGCAGAACATGTTCAACTGCTAGTACGCCCCGTTGAAGTAATCTTCTGAACATTACGCTGATGTTGAGACCAGAATGAGCTCGTCAAATCCCGGTTGCGCAACGAGGAGATGGAGGAAGAACTGGTTCGGTACAAATTGCTGTATGTATTATCAGAGTCTGTGACATTGCTGTGGGTAATTTTCATTTCCCCTTGATCAGTTATGCGGAGGCCATGCATGAAAATCAAGATGCCCAATCATCCCAGCGAAAATCTGCAGCTCAGATGTTAAGATTAAAACGAGGAAGCAATTAATATCTGACAGTCTGTACTGTACTAAAAGACCCGCCATGGACGTTGTGTTCAATGATTGCCGTGCACCCAAGGAGATGGGAATTTAGGTTGACATGACATCGATGACATGACCACGTGCCGTCGATGACCGACAATCTGGCACGTGGTCCTCGCCCTGGACCTTGTTCAGTTCTCGGGTGACTTTTTCACAAGTTCATTAAGGGTGGCTACGTTTCACCCGCGTCGCCGTCGCTCACGACGTCCACAATTCAGGGCGCAGCAGAAAGGACACCCTTAGCGGTACGGCTTGGTGTTCGCTTCCTTCCGACCATCTGCAACCCGAACTTCACCCGAGTCACCCCACCAACCGCCGTCTGCTAGCACAGACGCAAGCTTGTCAAGTGAAGCTTTCTCTCTGCACCGTGCTCAAGTGTCAGGCAGACTACCCGCCGCTGCTGCCACAGTTATGTCTATTTCAGGAGACCCATCTTCGTCTGCCCGTGATAGCTTTGGAAAACATTTTATCGCACGTCAGATCATCGATTACGACAGACCAGACCATTATGACACACCGGACGTGACATATACCCAGTATGTTGCCCCATTTTCCCTTCATTTTCCATCCAAAATCCCCCCTCTCATAAAGCTGTAGCCAGGATTCACATCATCCCGGAGACAGAAATCGATCCAGTCAAACATCGGATCCCGATCTCTACACTTACAATTCCTTGAATTCCTTTTCTTTCGGTGCCGTCCAAATACGAGCAGGCTCTTCAATCTCACAATCCGTTCACCCTCTCTCAACCTCCCACCATGGCGACATCGGTGATGACATTTATCTGATGCACCCCTCCGAAGTCACTCCGCGGCCATCCGTTGTCGTAGACCATGACGTCGACCAATCGTTGATTCGTAGTCATCCAGCGCAACCTTCGGGGCATTATGGGCACCTACCTCTAGACATGACGTCTTCTGGCACTCATCTCGAGACAATGAATGGCGAGCCCGCCGCAGATCCAGACCCTCATCGTTCATTGGGGAATCATTGCCCGTCCGGCTCGCTCATCTCTCTCACTGGCAGAGGAGCTGAACACCCAAAGAGACGGCTTGAGAGGACGACGAGTCAGACGCCCCTTCATGACTCCACGGATGACGACGATGATCACCAACACCCCCCGAATCTCCGAAGTGACACCCGCAGCAGTTTCATAGGATCCAGCGGAACTGGTACAGGCAACAGTACCACCGCCGAATTCAGCTCTGACGAAGATTATGGCGATTACGATTACGATTCTGATTACGATTCTTATGATGAAGACGGGATGAACATTGAGGTAGGCTCTGCCCAATTTGAGGGCAGCGTCGTAGCGCCTGATTGGGATTCCGACCTGTACGGGACTGGTCGCGAAAGTATCAGGGCTCGGCTGAGTGCTCACAACTCAGAGAGGAGGGGGAGCCTGCCGATGGCAATTCCTGGTGCTCCATTTGCTCTCACTCCTGGAGATTCACTGTTTCCCCCCGCGATGAGAAGCAAAGAAGACAATATCGGCACACTTCGTCGACCTAGCCGAAGTTTAGATGACGAGTTCCGGAAACTCAGACTGGGTAGCGGAGCCGACGGCACCTCGATGGGAAATGAAGGGATCGTCCATGTAGCTCCCCCTGCCCCAACATCAGTCCCTGAAAGTGATAGTGATTGGAAGTATCTGGAAGAGCGGAACAAGTCAAAGGGAAAATTCCAGGGGACACACGGTGCACAAGACCACTCGGTCTCCTCCTCTGTGGACAAATTATCCAGAGCTCCTCATATTTCGTCTCCCAGGAGGGTCCAGGAAGACTTTGACATACAAGACTGGAATCAAAGTCTTGGTGGTGGTATTCGAGGTATCACCTCACTTGATCCTCGTGACTTGAGGGACATCATAGGACCGAACAGCGAATATTCTCAAATCCCCAAATCAGCTGGTAGTCGGACTTCTGCCGCGAGCTCGCGATGGCTACCTTCGTGGGGAAATAACACCAGACGACCGAGTACGGCCACGGTGTCTACTCTTGCTGGAGATTCATTCGGGAGGGCTGTGGGAAGATGGGGAGGGGATAATTATCTAGCTCAACGGAGAGATTGGAGCTTCAGGAGGGAGAATGCCGGTCGAAATGGCGCCATTCTGGCTGGGATAGGCCAAAACTATACTGGAAGGAACAGTATCACAGACTTTGCGACACCCAGAGGAAGCATCATGACCGAGAGAAGCGGAATCTCTCTCGGTTTCGGAGGCAGGGATAAAGAAGCAGACTCGATTAGGGGCGACGAGGGGATGAAGTCAAGCTCTGGCTGGAAGGGGATGCAACTAGAGGATCATGAAATATGGAGAAATGATCTAGTTGGGAGATTCATAGTAAGTCGGCGCGCTACTAGACGTGAGTTGTCCACTTCGATCGTGATACCGCTTAATAATCGAATTGCCTCTATTTTGCGACCCAGCCACCGATCCATCCAAGGGCCCACAGCAACGGCTTGTCGTTCAGCACTTTCGTGATGGTTATACTGCAGCTCATGTGAAGCACAACGGCCCCCCTGTCACAATACACAAGCACTCAAAGGCAATTGCATTTTCAATCAGCCGGCGTTTCAGGACACCTGTCATGTCACATCCCTCTCGAGATGCCAGTTTCATTGGCGGGCCTCATCGCCCGTCCGTGCGTGGTAATCTGTCGTCGACCTTCCGTACCGAAGCCTCTCCCATCGGTCTCGGTTCAGGAAATGTGGTTCCGGCCAAAAAGCGCTCAAGTATGATTCTACTGGCCCCCCGGCGCGTGCAAGAGGCATTCACCAGCACTCACACCACCCGTAAATTAAACTCACATGGACTACTGGACGAAGGCAATGATGTTCAAAGCGACGCCAAAAGCAAGAGGCGACCGAAGCGACGACCGGAGAAGGGCAAACAGAGAGAGAAAGAAACAGGGAAGGATCACAGGAAAGTGAATGAGGATGTTAAGGGTAAAGGAAAGGAAAGACAACAACCTAGTGATCCCAGGCGAAACATACCTGTGGCTGGAGGGGTTTCACAAGTTTTGCCACCCCCTCCAGCGTCGGCCTTATCATCTCAGACCTATGTCCCCGCTTCCGCTTCTGGGAGTCAGATCAGCCTTAGCGGCCGTTCTATCTCTCGAAGTTCCTCTTATATCTCTCGCAGGCGACACCGAGTACACGACCATTTCGACCATTATGATTACGACGACGATGAAAAGGATATTCCTCCCGTCCGAACCCCACACAGCGAAACATATGCCACTATGGACGCTAGTGTTATTGAACGACTCCGCCCTCGTCAGGACCGACAGATTGTGGACTATGATTCTAACAAGAGTTTCTTGAGACGCCTCATTCGGGGACGAGCTCACGCTGTATCGATCCCATTACCTGGCCAACATGAGTCCCTTTATGACCCCCCTTGGCTTACACTGGCTTCGCGAATCAAGCAGGAACAACAACAGCGGGTTGTTGACAATTTGAACATGTCCTTTAAAGACGTGGGCTTACTCCCTTCGGATAGACCCAATCTGAAACCGAAGAAGCTAGGGAGTGGTAACGGTAACAGCGACATCTTTCGGAGCATTCCTTCAGACTCGCTCTGTATGCTGCTACCCCTATGGCCAGGCGAGACTGACCCTACGTCCGAACAAAAGATGGAATTCCTTGAGAAACCCTACATTGCTAGCGAAAAACGCCGGTACCTCTTGCTATATTATAAGCCATTGGAGGACGGAACCAACGAGGAACATGTAAAGAGTCGAGGGGAGGCAGAAAGTAGAAACCGCTCACGAAACTCACGAAACTCTGCGGCTCCCTCCCAGGAGTCAGCCTCCAGGAAGGACAAAACGACTTCTATTCTACTTTCGTCCTTCCGTATTAGCGCACGCCCTGTGTTGCATACCGCCTTGCAGGGTACTGGCGTGCGCGTTCCCGACGAAGGTTTAACTGTGACGGGACCATTGGATGTGGCTTTTAAGACAATGCCCGCTGGTGGTCAAGGGTATGAATGGGTGCTTGGCGTTTGTCATTCCCGAGAGGCCGGAATTGAATTTTATCCAGACGGCATGGTCAAGTTGGGCCTGTGCATACCGACTTCCGCGCCACCTGTCGATCATATCCTTTCAGAAGAAGACGAACCGCAGGAACCTGACGTGGAGCTGACTCCGATCGGGCGTGCCGTCATAGAGATGGCTTGGCTGGGAGCGTTGGCTTTGACAAGCTTCGGACCTGGAGTTTGAGCTTCGTCCTACTTACAACTCATTTTTTCTCCGTACAATTTCTATAGGTAGAACGATCACATACGTTATCATATCTCTTGTCACACAGCCTTCTATTTCATGACTGAAAATTCCTTCAAGATGAATGAGCGGAAATCTGGCATTTGCACGTGGTTACCGATACGAAAGTGACAAAAGGTCTCCTACTCTGCCGCACCTCGGCTTTTGCGTGCCTTCCTGCCAACCGTCCTTTTTACTTTCTTGGTCTGATACTCAGAGAGTGAATTTGAGGATGCCGCATCAGGCAAGGATTCGTCGTCATCGAATTTATCTGATTCATTGCCTGATAATCGGCCTGACTTTGGCTTTGCTCTCTTCCTCTTCGCCTTCCTGCCTTTCGTCTCTGTTGATTGAACTTCAGCTGGGGGCCGGAAGGATGCTGTGGCGGTAAAATGGTGAGTCAAAGGTGAAGGAGTTTGAGGATAACGAATGAGAGCTCGCCTTCGTCAACGGGGTGCAGATTGTACAATTTATAAAGATGGAAAACAGCCTGCTCTTTATCTTTCGCCTGACCGCAACATTAGCTGAGCTGATACCCAATTGGCTGTCGCACCTCAATCATCAAGTCTACGGCACCTGTCCTAAGAACTAGGATGACCGCATATAAGAAGAAAACATACCCATATCAACTGGTAAGTCCGCTGGTAGATTTTCGCAGCGGTCAGCATGTGCTCTTTTTTCCATCAAGGTAACAGCCCCAGGTCGGGGTTCACTGAGATGTTGTTTCGGCCTGATTCCCCGTTGCGTAAATATAGAGTTTGCCCGTTCAATGATGGTACGGGGAGGTATAGAAGAAGGATTCAAAGCATCGTGGTGATAATCTGTTGGTCCCACCCGGTAATCAGTCGGGAAAAAAACCAGATTAGACACCTTTTTTTCACCGAATACGAGAGGAACTCCTAGCTCCTCGCAGAGTGGCAAGAGATCTTCGGCAGAATAGCACAGCTAAAATGGCTAAGCTTCTATCATTTGGTCGGAAAGACAGCGGTTACATGCCTCGTCATTTTCTAACACCAAACGGTCCCGAACTTTCGAGGGTAGGACTTCAGTGATAGTCTTCTTGATCCGTTGTAGCGTTTTATCTTTGTCTCCATATACGCCGCCTCCCTTTCTGATGGGTTAGTTTAAATCTTGAAGTCAAAAGCACGACGTACGTGAATAACTATGACGCCATCAACCCCTACACCCATTCTGTCGAACATCTCACAGTGATAGTTTAGTTCTCTCACAGCGGATTGAACAACTTCTGGTCGCGGGCTCCCAAGCTGGGTGTATTGTCCGGGATGTGCAGTGAGCCGGTGACCAAGCTTGGTTGCAAGCAGGCCTACACGGGCTAGCAAGCGGCCGCAATATTCGAGGCTATATCCGTAGGTCGCGTGTGAGGCGAATGGAAACATTTCGGATGATAGTCGAAGAAACTGTATGTGCTAGTCAGAGACGTCAGAAACGTCGAGGTAGATAAATCGCACTAACGTTGTCCTCATTCCACTGTATCATTGTCAGAAGATCCTCGACATTCTTTCTGCCTATGTCTTTGACCCAATCAATCCCATTCTTTCGCAGGCTATCGAGCCTGAAAGCGTTGACGTGAACAAAGTTGAGCAACAAGTGATTGATCAGATGGTGACCTGCAAGTCCTGGAACAAAATACAGCCTCCCTGGCAGATTTCTTGTTGCGGAGAACGGTGTTGAGGCAGGCGTAGCCTGGGATATGAAGGCAAATGTTTGCCTTGATCACGAAAGAGATGAGATACCTAGTCGTCCCTTGAACTTCGTGGATTTGTGCTCGACGTCGTGAGGGGCGGTGGAAGCCATGTCTTATGTAAAGAGGAGGTCGGATCGTTGGTTACTGTCATGAGCTGGTCAGGGTACGCTCCTTCCGATCTCTCTCCTCACTTCTTCACCATCTTTTCCAGGTTCAAGAAATCGGTCAATAGGGCTGGCACGACGGTTCGCTCCATCTCTCCATTTCCTGCGGTCTCCCCTGCCCAACATCCCCCCAGCTTCTGCAAAAGACAGGCCAAATCGAAAGAACGGTTGATCGCGAATTCGCAGAAGAAGAGACCAAATACAGAACGTACGTTGCTCATCGATAAACTACCGTCCGTGCATTCATGGCATCTTAGGTTTGAGAAGGAATGTCAGGCGCTGCAAAAGGATAGCAAGGCCTACTGGGATGCCATGCGCGGTACGGCTCTTCCCAAATCCAACCCGTGTCTCTATGATTCAAAGTACACGATTTGCAGCCATGACATCTGCTCAGAGTCGGATTGCAGAGACGCTTGAAGTTTTCTACGGAGCTGCGGACCGCACCTCTGAAGGCGCAATGGCCGGTCATGCCTACAAACGGTCTGTCGACGACTTGGACGCTGGATTTGGACGAGAGCTGGTATGTCTATTCCCTGATATCCTATATTCTACTCTTCACCAGGTCCAGGATGTTCCCTATCGAACGACGATCTCGGAACCTCTAGGGAAGATGTGTGCATATTTCCCCGTCGTCAATGAACACATCGCAAAGCGCAACAAGAAGGTTTGCATTGATTCGGGGGCCAACGCTTTCTAACCAAACCGACATCTGATTTGCAGCTCCTTGATTACGACTCGGCCCGCAGCAGGTTGCGCAAACTCGTTGATAAACCCAGCGAAGATCCCACGAAACTTCCAAAGGTCATCCATTATCAAGATCTGCTGCCCTCCCTATGCTATGACTGATTCTACATATTTGAAGGCTCAGCAAGAACATGACGATGCCAAGGAGGTTTTTGATTTGCTCAACGACCAACTGATCGCAGAGCTCCCTCAGCTTCTCGATCTCCGAGTACCTTACTTCGATCCAAGTTTTGAGGCTATGATCCGAATGCAGTCCAAGTTTGCGGAAGAGGGTTATGAAAAGTTGAGCGGAGTACAGCGGTACGGCGAACCTTACAGACAACTTTGGGTCATCCTCACCTTGTCCAACAGGTACTTCGACGATAGTGTACGAGACGACTATGCTGCAGGTCAGCTTGATGCTCAGGTGGAGTTGCTTTCTCCTGCTGTCGATCCTCCCTTTTACCCGCTTGGAGTCTAGGTTGAAGGGGTGTTACAAGAAATGAGAGAATTATCTATTTGCGGAGGGAATTGATACCATTGGGTATCGAGTTATGATAATACATTTACATGGATCATGCAGATCCTGTTGTGACGTTACAGAGAAAGGAAATGAAGACAATGATATTTGCAACGACACAAGACAAAAAAAAAAGTCATAAACTGATCTTTCCAAATTATAAACGATAAATCTTTCTGAGGAATAACGACAACGAGAGGCTTACCAGTCTGCTAGCTCTTGGATAGATCAGTGCGGAGAGCTTTCAAGGCGGTTTATCAGCGTAGTGGCGGTATGTGACGAGATACGCTGCTCCAGAGGCCGACTTTGATTCCGGGACCCTCGACCTCTGCCGGAGCCACGCGCCGGGCCAGCTGGTTTCCCACCACGATTCGGGGGACTTCCGTGTGGGCGGTCCAATCGAGAATCCACGACTTGATGTCTTCCAAGTGGCATGTGAGGGGAAGCGGCAGAGGTTTGAACTTGGTCAATACTGCGGTGATAGACAGCGAGTGTCCGCCGAGGTTGTGTTGGTGGGAGGGGTCGATCCGGGGGATAGAAAGGTCGGTAACCCCGATCACTAGATGTGTCAGGGTCCCTGCCTCCAATCCGTGAGCCTAGGGCCATGACGCGTTCAGGAGAGTGCGTGCGCGCAGTCGGGCGAGGAGCGTAGAAATGATTGTCCTGGCTGTTGCTCGTTTGTCGGCGTCTACGAACAGGCGGTTCTAGCGGGACATCATCTGAGTTTCGCCTCTTGCCAAGGATGTGTTCTGATGGTGGTAGAGGAAGGCGAACCTCAACCATGGCGTCGCGTCCTCGGTACGAAGTCCTTGGAGGGGATAAAGGACTGGTTGTCCGGCGATCGAACGGGCGCACATCTTGCGGGGGTGGGGAATAATGATCCGTTTGGCGTATTGGCGGGTATTGATTGTATCTTCGGGCCTTGGAACCATTAGCTGACGGTTTGCGGCCTCTTGGTGCAGTACCGCCTGGCAGGGTACTCGCAGGGCCACCTATATGGTGCTGTGGCGGGATGATTTCTCTGTCTGACAGAGACTGCGGCAGCAGTTTATGAGCCGGTTCAATTGTAAAAGTGGTTGTAAGGAAAGGAACGGCGGGTGGGGAGGTAAGCGGTGTTGTGGAAAGTGTCTTCGACGGCAAATGGGCATTTGCCGCTGCTCCATTTCGTGAAAAATCCATATCGGCAGGCATACACTGGACATTGATATCCGAGCTGGAAGTAGAAATAGACGGGGAACGTGAGGGGTCATTCGTTAGAGGAAGGAAAGGGGATTCGAGTTCTGAATCGGCTTTGCCCGTCGGCATTCGCATACTGTTCGGAGGTGCAACGTCGCCTGCTAGCGATGTCTCTGCAGGGGGCTCGGATTTGACAACTTGAAGATCCACTGGTCTCAAATAGGTGTCCAGTAGGGTGTCGTTCGTGCCTCCTACGAAACGCAAATTGGTAGCCTGAGCTTGCGGTGATGTGTGTAGCGTCATAAAATTCGATATGACCGGAATATTCCCTGGATCCTGACTGCGACCATCGACATATATATCTTCATATACATTTTCTTTTTCAGCTAATGAGGCCTGCATGCCGGTTGGACTGGCAAAAGAGGAAGACATCTGAGATATGGAGGGAGTGACAGTTGCGTTGATCCCGAGAGACCCTTCCCGTGGTAGTTTCGTGGTGACCACCTTGGCAAGCATGTCATGGCTTGTTTCAGTAGATGTTCTATCTCCCTGCTTGTGTGGCAAGGCGGTCGCTGGGTTCTTCGGCAGGGCGACCACAGAGGACTTGCGGTGACGGGGACCCAGGGCAGCGGGGGGGCTGAGGGTGGGGGAAGGCGGACAAGAAGGCAGGGGCTGCTGGTCTGCCAACAGCCCCAACCTGACTCCGCCTGAGATTGACGGAGGTTTCGCTGGTTTGGATGGCGCCATAGCAGTGATGGATTCCTTCGCGACCACGTTGCCATATTGCCCAGAATCAGCAGTTTGAAGCTGGGGTTCTGGGGAAGGAAGTGCAGTGGTGGTGACGCCGTTCGCCTCTATTTCTTTGGCCCGTTTGGCGCGTATTCTAGCTGCTGTTTCAGCATTGGCACGCT